>Ga0160428_1000464_pt1 | contig 45533 bp, 44 predicted proteins | sample SolpanmetagenomM_FD_108198 | JGI IMG/M metagenome (GOLD analysis project Ga0160428, IMG submission 108198) | Solar panel surface microbial communities from Lawrence Berkeley National Laboratory, California, USA - M | ecosystem: Engineered > Built environment > Solar panel > Unclassified ... | reverse complement strand
TGTCGGAACGGAGGCGGTCCAGGAGCTGGTACGTCCTGAGAAGCCGCAGCGTCCGCATGATGCGCAGGAATCCCGCTCCCTCGCCGACGATGGGAGCGAGGAAGGACACCAGCGCGGCGATGTCGGCCCAGGTGGTCGGACGCAGCAACTCCCGCCAGCGATGCTGCGAGATCGCGAAGCGGGCGACGAAGTCTGTCAGCACGGCCACCCCGATCAGGACATCAAGGCCCTCCACCAAAGGCGCCCTCGGCATGAACGAGGACACGACGATGAACAGGATGGTGGCGACGTCGAACACGAGCAGGCCGTAGCGGAACCGGTGGGCCCGGTCGCTTTCCCCTTCGTAGAGGTCCCTAAGGCGGCTCTTCATGGCGTCCATGCCAGGTCTCTACCGCCCCCCGCGCGCGCCGTCTCGTCTCCGTGATGGATGGATCGGTCGCACCGGACGTCTGCCAGGGAGACGGTGGGCCGATGACCCGAATGGTCGGGTGCGGTCCCGGATAAGGGGTGATTGAATGTCGGTGACCCGTAAGGACGAGGCACGCTTGTTGAGCGGCGACGAACACGAACTGGTCACGCAGGCCCATCATCCGGCGCTTCGCGGCCTCGACGACGGCGCACTTTCCGACCTGGTCAAGCGCCTGCGCGAGCGTCGCGACCGGGCACGCGACATCTCCCGCCAGCAACGCCGCGAGGTCCGCGGCAAGTCCGCTCCCTCCGGCGCACGTCCGGCGACCGACAACAGCGGAACGAAGCGCAAGGGTGCTGTCCTGGCCGGTGCCCTCAAGCGGGCCAGCCGGGAGCACGAGCGTCGGCGCCACGACGTGGCCCGCACCGAGTTGAGTGGAAACGCCCGACGTGCGCTGAGGATGAAGCGCGCTGCGGGGGACCCCACGGCGAACCGTCCGCCCTCCCGTACCGCCGGACAGGGGATGCGCTCGCTGCCGAACGACGGGATCGCCCCATCGGGTGCCCTCGACGCGGAAGGTCACAAGCCCGTTCTGGAACGCAGCCGCAAGGTACGCTGAAGGTTCGGCGGGGCGCTTAACCTTGAGCTGCCGCACGGGTTGCCCCGAGAGCGGACAGCTGGCAGGCCAGGACCATGCATGAGCCCAAGCGTCTACCCCGTCCCATCTCGGCCCTTCGCAACGTCCTGCAGGGTGAGGCAACCGGTGGCCTGATCCTGATGGCGAGCGCCGCCCTGGCCCTCGCCATCGCGAACTCCGGCTGGTCCGAGGCGTACTTCTCCACGCTCAAGACCTATGTCGGCGGCCTCAGCGTCCTGCACTGGGTCAACGACGGTCTGATGGCGGTGTTCTTCCTGCTGGTCGGCCTGGAGATCAAGCGCGAGGTCCTCGACGGGCGCCTGCGGACCTGGCCGGACCGGGTCCTGCCCGGCGTCGCGGCGCTCGGCGGCATGGTCGTCCCGGCGCTGGTCTACGTGGCCGTCAACTGGTCCTCGCCAGAGACACTGCGCGGCTGGGCGATCCCGACCGCCACCGACATCGCCTTCGCGCTCGGTGTGCTCGCCCTGCTCGGGTCTCGCGTCCCGGTCTCGCTCAAGATCTTCCTCACCGCCCTCGCCATCATCGACGACCTTGGCGCGGTGCTCATCATCGCGGCTTTCTACACCGCCGACCTGTCGCTGCCGATGCTCGGTGGGGCCGCCGCCGTGTTCGCGGTCCTTTTCGGGATGAACAAGGCCGGGGTGAAGAGCCTGACACCCTATCTCGTCCTCGGCGCCGTGCTGTGGTTCCTGGTGCTCAAGTCCGGCATCCATGCCACCATCGCGGGTGTGCTGCTCGCCCTGACGATCCCACTGCGTCTCAGCATCGGAAAGCCGGACGACCCGACATCGCCCCTGCACAAGCTGGAACACGCCATCCACCCCTGGTCGGCCTACCTCGTGCTGCCGGTGTTCGGCTTCGCCAATGCCGGCGTCTCCTTCGCAGGCATGAGTACCAAGATGTTGCTCGATCCCGTGACGCTCGGCGTGGCGCTGGGCCTGTTCGTGGGCAAGCAGATCGGCGTGTTCGGGGCCGTGGTCGCCGCCATCAAGCTCGGGCTGGCCCAGCGACCCGCACATGCCGGCTGGTGGCATCTCTACGGCCTCTCGCTCCTCTGCGGCGTCGGTTTCACCATGAGCCTGTTCATCGGGTTGCTCGCATTCGCCAACAGCCCCGAGCTTGAGGCGGAGACCAAGATCGGGGTCCTGCTCGGCTCCCTGTCGTGCATGGCGCTCGGCGCCTTTGTGCTCCTGCTGGCCCCCAAGCCCGACCAGGGCAACTGCTCCGATCCCGAGAGGGCGCAGGCTCGGGGAGAGGCGACGGCATGAACTCACGCCTCAGGGCCTGGCTGGAGACCCTCGGCGACCAATTCTGGCTTCGTCCGGCAGTGATCGTGCTGGCCTGCCTGGGCCTTGGGCAGCTCGGGGTCTGGCTGGAGACCGCCCGCATCGCCGGGTACGACGCCTCCTCGCCCGCTGCGAACTGGGGCTACTCCGGTGGTGCGGAAGGGGCCCGCGCCCTCCTGAGCGCGGTCGCGTCCTCCACCATCGGCGTCGCGGGCACCACGTTCTCCATCACCATCGCGGCCCTCTCCATGGCCTCGGGCCAGATGGGGCCGCGCCTGCTGCGCAACTTCATCCGCGACGCCCGCAACCAAGTCGCGCTCGGGATCTTCCTCGGAACCTTCGCCTACGCGCTGATCGTGCTGCGAACCGTCCGCACCGTGCAGGAGACGCCGTTCGTCCCGCACCTTGCCGTCAGCGGCGCGATCCTGCTCGCGATGCTCAGCGTTGCGACGCTCGTCTGGTTTGTCCACCACACAGCCATCGGCATCAACGTCGAGACCGTCGTCGATGCCGTTCACGACGACCTCTGCGACGCCATCGAGAAGCACACCCTCGAAAAGCCGGACGTCCGGACGACCCTCCAGATTCCCGGGGCTGGGAACGTCACGGTGTCCGGGAGCGGCTACCTCCAGGCGGTCGACGCCGACAGCCTCGCCGACTGGGCCCACAAGCATGGCATTCTTGTCTCCTTGCGCGTGCGCCCGGGCGACTACGTCCCGGCCGGACTGCCCCTCGCGCATCTCTCCGGGGTCGTGGAGGACGCCACCGAGGCGCTCGACAAGGCCCTGACATTCGGCCCGCGCCCGGCCGCCCTGCAGGACCTGGAGTATGCCGTGCGGCAGTTGAGCGAGGTGGCGGTCCGGGCGCTCTCGCCCGGCACCAACGACCCCTTCACGGCCGGCAGCGTGGTGGACCACCTCGGCGACGCGCTGTGCCGGCTCGCTCCGCGGTTCATGCCGGGCGGCCTGACCGCTCGGGACGGCCGGATCGTGCTTGTCCAGCCGATGACCGACTACGCCGGGCTGTGCGATGCGATGCTGCACATGATCCGCCAGAACGCCGCCGGGTCCGTCCATGTCCTCGCCCGCATGCTGGAGGTGCTGACCCGGGTCGCCGAGGTCGAGCGCCGGGATGACCGTCGGGCCGAGTTGCGCAGGCACGCCGACCTGGTCATCGCCGCGGCTCGCCGGGACGTCGCCGAGCCGGCGGACCTGATGGACCTTGAGGAGCGCTACGGACGCTTCAAGACCACCGCCACCGACGCCTGAGGGGAGACCTACGCCCCGTCGTCGGCTCGACCTTCCGCGGGCGTGGGCTTGGCGACGGTGCGTCTGGCCACCATGCCGAGCGTCGAACCCTGAACGATGATGGTGAACAGCACGACCGCGTAGGTCGCCGCGAGGATGATCGGCTTGGCCTCGCTCTCCGGGACCGAGAGGGCAAGCGCCACCGAGATACCGCCCCGTACGCCGGCCCAGGTCAGGAACGGCACGTTCTTCACTGACAGGTTCCCGCCCCACCGGAACGCCAGCAGGGGCGCCGAGACCGCGAGCAGACGCGCGACGAGCACGATGGGCACCGCCGCCGCTGCGAGGATAAGGGTGTCGGCCTGGAAGCGCAGCACGAGCACCTCCAGCCCGATCAGCAGGAACAGCACCGAGTTCAGGACCTCGTCGATCAGCGTCCATAGGGACGAGACGTAGCCCTGCGTTCGTTCGCTCATGGCATCGCGCGGGGCCCGGTCGCCGACGAGCAGACCGGCCGCGACCACCGCGAGGGGGCCGCTGACATGGAGCTTCTGGGCCAGAGCGTAGGTGCCCGTGACCAGCGCCAGGGTGATAAGGACCTCGACCGGGAAGTCGTCGATGATGCGCATGGCGCGGTAGGCGGCGTATCCGGTCACGACGCCGAGGAGCAGGCCGCCCCCGGCCTCCTGCACGAGCAGGCGCGCGATCCCGGCCGCGCCAGACGCCTCGCCTCCGACGCCGGCGGCGAAGCCGAGGAGAACCGTGAACAGGACGATGCCGACGCCGTCGTTGAACAAGGCCTCGCCCTGCATCTCGATCTCCAGGGCGAGAGGCACCTTCACGTTCTTCAGGGTGGCGAGCACCGCCACAGGATCGGTCGGGCTGATCAGGGAGCCGAAGACCAGCGCCCAGGGCAGGCTAACCGGCAAACCGACAGCTTGGGCCGCCCCCCAGAAGGCGCCTCCGACCACGGCCGTCGAGATGACGGTGCCGACCAGCGCCAGGGTGGCGACCGGCCAGGCCCGGTCACGCAGGGCCCCGAGGTCGAGCGTCATGGCGCCGGCGAAGAGCAGGAACGCCAGCATCCCGTTCATCACGACGGCGGTGAAGTCGATCTGCCGGAGGGCGCCGGTCAGCGCCTCGTAGAGATGCTGACCGGGAAAGGCGACGTCGAGGAGAATCAGCAGCAGCGAGGCGACGAGCCCCATGACGAGCAGGCCGATGCCATGCGGCATGTGGACGAAGCGTCGGTTGATCCAGCCGAACAGGGCGGAGAGCGTCAGCAGCGCGGCGGCAAGGTCGAAGATGGAAATCACGGTCATACCCTGACATGGCCACCCTCGCGGCCAGCACCGCTTCGGCGCGGATAAAAGGTGCACGGTTCACCCCGTGCGGAAAGCCGTTCTGAATTTCCACGGAAGCGCGACGCGCATGCGGCGGACGCGCGACCTCGCACGTCCCACATAACGCGGATCCGCGGATAAACGACTGTCGGCACACCCCTGTCAGGGTCCTCCCGACGCGCTGGCGCCGCTTCTCCCGACTCGTCCCTTGACGGGCCCACCCCACCTCAGACCAAGCACCGGCAACGGTGGCCTTCCCAGTCTCCGGAGCGCGTAACCGCGGCCGTAGGGGCAGGCACATGCCAGATATCATCAAGGAGAAAAGACGATGCGTATTCTCGCAGTGGCACTACTCGGTTCGTCGGCGCTCTTCGCCTCCTCGGCCATGGCCCAGACCGGCGCAGCCACGACGAACGCGGCAGGGTCCCAGCAGAACCAGGCCAGCCTCGCCGATTGTGACCGCCTCATCACGTTCCTCGACAAGGACAAGTCCGACAACGCAAAGGTGAAGCCCGACACCGTCCGCGGTTGGAAGCGCGACAACAAGGTGAGTGCCTGCCATGACACCCTGGCGCAGCTCGACCCGAGCTCGGCCGGGACGTATAACCCGAACGACAAGGCCCGCATCACGCTCCAGGAGGGGGCTCCCCAGATCCGCGTGCAGCAAGCTCAGCCGACCGTGACCCTGCATCAGATGCAGCCGCAGATCACCGTGCATCAGCCAGCGCCGACGGTGACAGTCAACATCCCGCGGCCCGAGATCACGGTCCGGATGCCGCGTCCGGACGTCGACGTATCCCAGGCCCCGCCCCAGCTGCAGGTCGTGCAGTCCCGGGACCAGGCCGACGTGAACGTCCAGCGCCAGGGACAGGCCCAGCCCCAGATCCAGTACAGCCAGGAGCAGCCGAAGGTCAGCATCGTGCAGCAGCAGGGGCAGCCGCAGGTCAAGGTCGAGCGGACGGGCCAGTCCGACCAGGGTGCCCGTACCGCCGATCAGCGCCAAGCCTACGAGAAGGAATTCGGCCTCATCGACTCGACCGCCAGCACGGGGTCGGGCGCGACCGCGGGGCATGCCATGCGCGTCAAGCAGCTCGACGACATGGATGTCTACAATGCCAAGGGCAAGAAGCTCGGCGAGGTCGACCGCGTGGTCATGAGCCAGAAGGACAGCAAGCGCTACGTCGTCGTCTCCCACGGCGGTTTCCTGGGCCTCGGCGAGGACAAGGTCGCGTTCCCACTGGAGCGTTTCTCGGTCAAGGGCAACGATCGGCTGGTGATCCGCGGCATCAGCGAGCAGGACGTCGAGAACATGGACAACTGGCGCAAGGACGTCGCCGACTACCGCAAGCTGAACGACGACGACCAGGCGAACCTATCCGTGATGCAGTGAGCCCGAACGGTCCCACCGAGGGACCGTGAACGGGTGGGCCGGCCGCACGATGCAGGCGGACCGGCCCGCCGATAACTCTTCACAGGCCGGAGGGTGCCAAGACCCGGCAGACCATCCGGCCCGGCCCGTACGGGCTCACCCCTCACACGAGGATCGTCTCATGCTCAGGACCATCATCATTCCCGCGGTCGCGCTTCTGGCACTGGTCGGCTGCGACGAGCAGAAATTTTCGCAGGCCCAGACGACCACGACCGCCGCGACGGAGCCCAAGGTCGCCGATCCGGCAACCGCGGCTCGACCCGAGGTGGTCGCTGCCGCCCCCGCCACGGTGCCGGAGGCGAATGCACGGGCGACGGCATCGCGGACCGGCTCGCTCGACGCCTACAGCGGACGAACCTTCACCGCCGGTCCGGTTTCCCTGCGGCTCAACGCCGACAACACCTTCCGCATGGACGAGACGGATGGGAACCGGAAGGTCGAGGGGCAATGGCAGTTCGCCTCCCAGAGCAACCTCCTAGTCCTGTCCGACCCGAAGGGTGACGCGGGAACGGTCCAATTCCCGATGCGCTGCCATTTCCAGGAAAGCGGCGATGCGTTCCGTCTCGGCGAGACAGCGGGGTCATGCGCCCGCTTCAAGGACATGACCTTCAAGCCTGCCGCCGGGTGACCGCGAGGCGGTGGAAGCCATGCCGCCACCGCACGGTGGCGAGCTTCTCCTTGGCTTGCATCCGATGAGGAAGCTTGCCCCCCGAACACCTCTGCCGCCGTCCGATTGGACCACGTGACCGCCATCGCGTGACGCTCACCTGCGGGGGCGACATCCATCGAAAACCGAGGAAACAGACATGAAGCGTTCCATCCTCGCCTGCGCAGTCCTGGCCGGTTTTGGCCTCGGTGCCGCAACCCTGCCATCGAAGGCATTGCCCCTGGCCACGGCCGGCGTCATAGCCGGAAGCCCTCACGATTCCATAGAGGTCAGGACGACCCGCCGGCAGGTACGGCGTCATCGCCGCAGCGGCGGCAATGCCAACATGCCGTCGCGGCCTCCGGGAGCCAAGCAGTACGGCCAGACCAGCGGTGGCCCCCGGCGATAGGCCGACGGACCTCAGTGTCATGGGCCGAGCCGCTCCTTTTGGAGTAATCGAAACACCACCGGTGGGCGGAACGCTTGCGGGCGGCCATCTCACGACAGCGGATGCCACATGATCTTTTCGGAAGCGTTCGAGCGGCTGGCGCAACTCGGTCGCTCGACCGTGGCACTGGTTCCAGGGCTCGCCGTCGCCCTCCTCCTCTTCGGACTGGGCCTGCTGATCGCCCGGGGCGTTCGTGCGGCGGTGCGCCGAGCGGCCGCCTTGCGCGATGCCTCCCCGGGTTCGGCCGCGGTGCTCGGGCGCATCGCCGGCGGCGCCACCATCCTCGTCGCGTTCCTGGTCGCCGCCTCGGTGGCCTTTCCCTCGGTATCGGCCGCCGACCTCTTCAACCTGCTCGGCATCGGCGGCGTGGCCATCGGCTTCGCCTTCAGGGACGTCCTGCAGAACCTGCTCGCCGGCATCCTGATCCTGTTGACGCGTCCCTTCGTCATCGGCGACCAGATCCGAGCGGGATCGTACGAGGGCACGGTCGAGGACGTCTGGGTGCGCGCCACGGTCCTTCGGACCTACGACAACGAGCGGGTGCTGATCCCGAACGCCACGCTGTTCGTCGACAAGATCACCGTCATCACGGCGCACGAGAAGCGCCGCCTGTCCTTCCCGCTGACCATCGGCAATGGCGACGACATCAGGAAGGCCCGGCGCGTCGTCACGGCGGCACTGACCCGGACCGATGGCGTTCTTTCCGACCCACCCCCGGAAGCGCTGGTGACCGGCCTCGGAGCCGCCGGCGTCGACATGGTGGCGCGGTTCTGGATCGACCCACCCCGACGCCGAGACGCGGTCGACGCACTGGATGGCGCGATCATGAGCGTGAAGGAAGCCCTGACCGAGGCCGGCATAGACTTGCCTTACCCGACGTCGCAGGTGCTCTTTCATGACCAGACGGAGGAAACCGATGGCGACCGTACCCGGCAACGGGAAGGCTGGCCGGCCGGACGGGACCCACCGAAGTCCCGTTGGCAGGTCGAGGAAAGGCCAGGCGAGGACAAGCACCCGGTCCTGTGACCTTGCCTCGGAACGTCGAACGATCCGAGGCGACCTCGATCCGGCCCCTGCGGGACCCAGGGTGTGCCGTCGGGACCCTCGTCAGGGGCGGGGGGCCGCCTCCAGGAGCTGCGGGGACATGGCCGCGAGGGCGAGGAGCGGCGCAGGCATCGCCACGCCCGACCGACGCATGGTCTGGGCAATATCCCGACAACGCCCAAGGTCGTTCGACCCAGCGGCATCCTCGATGTGCCGAATGTTCTCGGCGGAGGCACGTGGCGCCGCCGGTGCCGTAACCGAGGCATCCTTCCCCGGGCCCGACGCCGTGGCTGTCGAACCTGCGGGCACGGCCATGTTCTGCGCGGCACCTTGCGGGCCGGCGGCGCCCGGACCCGAGGCCGTGATCTGCCCGCTCATGCCTGAGGTGTTCTGTGGCGTCCCCCCCGCGGACGGCTTCTCAGATGGCTCGCCGCTCTTCCGGGCCGTGACGGCGGTGGCCAGTTGCGGCGGCGTCTCCACGGCCTTCATGGCGTCCACGGGCTGGCGCACGAAGGCCGCGAGTTCCTGGCAGAGGTTCGCGGGCCTACCCGAGTGCGAAGCGTCCCCTTGGGCATTGGCCATCGAGGGCAGCAAGACGGCCGCTGCGAGGAGCAGCCTTGTGGTGACGGACTGCATGACGGTTCCTAACCCGGTCCCCCGACGAAAAGCCGGAGATTTCTGAAGTAACGGCGTAGCTTGAACCCGGCTGGACCTGGATCTCAGGTCGACGGGCAAATGAACGATGACGTTTTCACCGGGGGCTCGCCTGTTGGCCATGAGTGACACGAACCGCAACAGATTGCTCGGCGTGATTGCCGTGATCCTCGGGGTCGGTGCGCTTCGGGCGAGCTATTCCGTGACGATGCCCCTTGCGGCAGCCGCCGTCGTGATTGCGGCGGTATGGCCGGTCAAGACGTGGGTGGACCGATACCTGCCCGCCGGTCTCGGCTATGCCGCGACGGTCGCGACGCTTGCCGTCGTCTTCGCCGCGTTCACCGTCGCGGTGTACTTCTGCGCCGCGCAGGTCGTGTTCGCCTTCGAGCGGGACTGGGACCGCTTTAACGTCCTCTATCTGCGACTTGCGCGGTTGGGTGAGCTCTGGGGATGGCCGCTTGACGGCCAGGAAGCCTACGGTCGCTTGATCGGCGCCGCCCGTGGCCTCCTGCAGAACGTCTACGCGACGCTCGCCTATCTTGGCTTCATCGCGCTCCTGGTCACCTTCGGCCTGCCGGAGGTACCGGCCCTGCGCATCAAGCTCCACGAGACCTTCACGCGCGACGAGCAGCGAAAGGTCCTCGAATCCGTCGAGGCCATCGCGGGGAAGACCCGGCAATACCTCGGCATCAGCACCCTGACGAGCCTCCTCACCGGGGTGGCGACGTCGCTCCTTGCATTCGCGGTCGGCCTCGACCTGGCGCTGGTCTGGGGCGTCCTGAACTTTCTCCTGAATTACATCCCGGTGGTCGGAAACGTGATCGGCATCTTGCCGCCCAGCCTCTACGCCTTCATGCAGTTCCAGACGGCGACGCTCCCAGCCCTCGTCCTCGTCGGCCTGACCGTGATCCAGCTGGCCATCAGCAACGTCGTCTACCCGATGCTCCAGGGACGGAGCCTCTCGCTCTCCCCCCTGGCCATCATCGTCGCGCTCTCCTTCTGGAGTTGGGTCTGGGGCATCGCCGGGGCGATCCTGGCGGTCCCACTCACCTCGGCCGTCGTCATCGCCTGCGAGGCATTCCCGTCGACCCGCTGGATCGCACGACTGCTGTCGGAGCCCGAGGAGCGGAAAAGCTGGCTGGCACGCCGTTCCAAGGGGGGCGGTCGCCAGACCACGCGGGGCGTGGATGGCGCGTGAAACGCCCAGTCCACGGCGGAACGCCCAGGAGACGTCATGCCTGACGTCCGGCGCCCCTTGCCGAGCGTTCGGAGCGGTCAGCAACCATCGCCGCTGGCGGCTGACGTACCGAGCTTCTGGTCAACCCCCGCGTTGTTCATCGCGCCGATGGTGCCGGGTGAAGCCGGTTGCGCGCCCCCAGCGAGGTTCTTGCTCGACGTGCCGACACCACGGCCTTGATCGATCTTGGTTTCGGTGCCGGGCTTCTCACCGAGGCGCTGGTCGGCGCCGGCGTTGTTCATGGCGCCGATGGTGCCGGGCGAGGCCGGCTGAGTACCACCCGCCAAGTTCTTACTCGACCGGTCCACGTCCGAACTCTTCGGGTCGACGTGCCTGGGGGTCGGATCCTTCGCCTTCACAGCACCCGTGCTGCAAGGAGCGGCAAGGGCCGGTACCGTCAGGGCCAGCAACGCCGGCAGTGCGAACTTCAACGGCTTCATCGGTCTTCCTCCAATTCATGGGATCGCGCACATCGGGGGCCGGTCGCCGGGCGTCGGACCCCGTTCGAACGTCGTTCGCCCGATGCCAGCCTCCCGCCGGGCTTTGCGGAGTGCTCAAGCCCTCGCGTCCGGTCGCTTAAGACGGTCTCGGGTCCGCCGCCCGTCGTAGGCCGACGGAGCGAACCCTTCGGCGCGAGGGGGCCGTCATTCGGCCTTGGGAGCACCGGTCTCGTCGGTGAAGCGGATCATGCCGTCCTTGTCGATGATCAGCTTGCCGTCGGGGCCTGGCTGGCGTCCGTAGCCTGAGCCGACCACGCGCACTCCGCAGCGTTCCGGGCAATCGACCTGAAGGGTATCACCGGCCGCGACCTTCTTGTTGGTCTCGGTCGAACCACGGTCGACGGTAACCGTATGCTCCTTCGTATCCTTGTTGGTGACGGATACGGCGAAGGCCGGTGACGACAGGGCGAGCAGAAGGGCTCCCGCGACGAGCCCTTTCGAAAGGTCGACGTTCCGCGAGGTTGTTGAGTGGGTCATGGCCTTGTTCTCCGTTCTGATGCGATGTGCGTCCTATCAAGGGCAGGCGTGGCGCTTGCCGTCGTATCCGAGGTAGGTGCCGGACGCGGGGTCGTAGGACTTGAAGCGTTGCGAGCAGTAATCGACGTCGGCGCGCGACGGACCGTTTCCGCCACGGCCTTGTGCCGCCTGGGCCGCGAGCGCTCCCCCGATCACCGCACCGGCAGCCAGGCCGCCAAGGGCGGCACCGCCGCGCCGATAGCCGTATCCCCGGCCATAGCCATAGCCGCGACGATAGCCGTAGCCGCGACCATAGCCGCGCCCGGGATGGCCGAACCGACGCCCTCCGAAGGCTCGCGGTCGACCGGCATGGTGTCCGCGAAGGCCGCTGTGACGACGCCCGTCACGCACGTAGGTGAACTTCGCACCGCTCGCCTTGAGCTCGACGAAGCTCGATTGGGCGGTGCTTTCGCGAGCCGACACCGAGCCGGAACCGCCAAGGATCGCAGCGGAACCAATCGTGGCGAGGGCGAGAGTTCTGATGATGATTTTCTGCATCAAGGCGCCTCCTCTTGATGGCGTGGTTACACCAATGCCGATCAAGTGCCGCAATCTACGATGTACCATGAAGTATTATCGCGGCGTGATGACCTGCTTGGACATCGATACATCTAGGTAACGCGGCAATGTTTTCCTGTCGGAACGTTCGGATAACCCTGTCGGGATTAGCCCGACATAGGCAATCCCTCATGTCGAAGCGCATGGATGTTCCGGTAAATGCTGCAGGGCCTTACGCAGCCCTGTCCCGAGGGCGGGGAATGGCCTCGCCACCACCCCTTGTCGGCGGACCTACGGCCGTTGGACCGCCGTCCCGTTCGCGGACGGAGCCTCAGGGCATGTCGAACCCTTTCGCCGCCGCTACCGCAGGGTAAGCGCGTCCAACCAGCCGTGCGAGGCGGCGTAGCGGATGATCTCGGCGCGTGAACGAAGCCCGAGCTTCTCGGCGGCCCGCGCCTTGTAGGTCTCGACCGACTTCACGCTCACGTCGATGCGCCGTGCAATCTCCTTGTTGCTGAAGCCCTGGGCGATCAAGCGAAGCGTTTCCATCTCGCGCGGGCTGAGCGCCTCCCGGTCGACACCCGGTTCGGCGCCCTTCGCCAACGCGGAAGGGTCCGTCAACGCATGACCCGCCACGGATGGATCGAGATAAATCCCTCCTTCCGCGACGGCATGGATGGCGCGTAGCAGGTCCTCCGCCGCCGAGCGCTTCAGGAGGTAGCCCCTTGCGCCGGCCTTGAGCATCGGCTGCACGTAGGCCGCGTCCTCATGCACCGTAAGGACGAGAACCTTGGTGCCCGGGCATTCGCCGGTGATCCGTTCCGTCAGTTCGAGGCCGTTGAGCCCGGGCATCGAGACATCGACCACGGCGACGTCCGGTGACGCCGACCGGATCAACGGAAGGGCCTCTCCGCCGTTCGTCGCCTCGCCCACCAGTTCCAGTTGGGGGTCTGCGGTCAGCAGCGCCCTGATGCCGGCGAGGACGATGGGATGGTCGTCGGCGAGGACGACGCGGATATGGCCCATGGGCAGGTCCTTCATGCGTCAGGCGGCCCGAGGAACCGGGATGCGAACGAACAACGTCGTGCCGACGCCTGCGGACGATTCCAGCGTCAGCGTTCCTCCAAGAAGGGCTAAACGCTCGCGGATGCCGGACAGACCAAGCCGGGGCTCGGTCGACGCGCCGTCCGACATCGACCGGGAAACCGCCTCCGGATGGAAGCCGACGCCGTCGTCCTCGATGATCACCCGCACCTCGTCCATGCGACGCTCAACCGAAACGCTGACAGTAGCTGCACGCGCGTGCTTGAGCACGTTGGTGAGCGCCTCCTGCACGATCCGGTAGACCGCGCTCTCGGCGGCTGCGGGAAAACGAACGGGCTCGCCAAGGAACTCCAGGTCCGCACGGATGCCATGGCGCAGGCCCCAATCGTGCAAGAGGGTAGCGAGGGCCTCGCGCAGGCCGAGGTCGTCGAGTGCGGTCGGACGCAGGTCCACGGCGGCCCGGTGAATGTCGCGTCCGATCTCCCCTGCGAGGGTTTGCAGCCAGCGGACCTGCCGACGCGCCTCCGCTGGGGCGTCGCCGGCTTCGAGCAGTCGCTCCAGGCCCTTCAGGCCCAGCGAGAGACCGGTCACGGTCTGACCAACCTGATCGTGGAGTTCCCGCGCGATCCGACGTTGCTCGTTCTCCTGCGCCTCGCCGAGACGGCGTAGGAGTTCGAACCGTTCGGCCTCGGCGCGCTTGCGGGGTTCGATGTCCGACACGACGCCGTACACCAAACCGGATGCGGTGCCCTCGTGCAACCGCGGAGCACGGCCGGTGAGGCGCACCCAGCGGGCTTGAGGTCCCGGACCGTACATGCGGAACTCGACGTCGAGCGGCGTCCCATCGGTGAGGCATCGGCTCAGGTCGTCCACTAAGCGCCCGCGGTCGTCGGCGTGGACCGCCGCCATGACCTCGCTGGCCTTCGCCTCGATCTCGCCATCCTCCGTGACCTGCGCCCGCCAGCCGAGGAGGTGTGCCGCGCGTGGCGAACCGGTGACCTTTCCCTCCGCCATGTCCCATCGCAGCGTACCGAGTTCCGCAGCCTCTGCCGCCACCGCGCCTTGCTCCTCGCTCGATTTGAGCGCCAGGTCGAACCTCGCCCGCTCGCCGGCCCGCCGCTGTGCCATGTCACGGCCAACCAAGCCGACCAGGGCCAGGGCCAGGCCAATGCTGAGCGCGCTGCCACCCCCCAGGACGAGGTACGACCGTGCGACGGGAGCGTTCAACGTGTCGACGGGCATCCCGAAGTGGACCGACCAGCCGCCGGTGTCCTTCAGCGTCCGGTAGACGATCTCGACGTTAGAACCCTCCAGGGTCGAGCCGGTATAGAAGCCTTGAGGCGAATTCCGGATGGCGGCCAGCAATGCGGCGTTCGCCGGGTGGCCGAGTTCCTCCGCCTCGGCGCGGGTGCGCGCGATGGTGTCACCATCGGAGTCTACGATAGTTCCCACCCATCCCTGCGGAGCGCCGGCGTCACGCAGTATTGAACTGACCGCGTTCGTGGCGAGACCGACCGATAGGACGTAGCGCAGCTTGGCGTCGCGGATGACTGGTACCCGAAGCCCGACGAGCCGCTTGCCTGAGATCGAGCCGACCGGACCGATGCCGCCCACCGCGGCCCGGCGCGTCCGCACCACCGCATCGAAGCTCTTTCGGTCGGCGGTCGGCCCGAGCTCGTCGTCGAGGGAACGGAGCAGGTTGACCACCTGCACGCCGTCGGGACCGGCGAGCTCCACGGTCTCCCAGAGGGGATGCGACTGCTTGAGCCGCTCGGCTTCTGAATAGAATTCGGAAAGGTCCGGCCTGTCCAGGCTGGCCGAGGCGGCCTCCGCTTCGAGGACGGCAACCTGTGCGGCGATATCGGAAGCGACGCGCTCGGCAACGCGGGTCGCACTGGCCACCGCAGCGTTCCGGACGAGGTCACGCTGCTGCTGGGCCATCAGCATGGCAACCCACCCACTAAGGGATAGGATGGGAATGGCCGCAGCGACTGCAAGCGCGACGAAGGTGCGCCCGTTCCCGCGGTTCACCTGGGATCGATCGGACTTGGGGGCGGCTCCCTCGCTCTGCGTGGTCATGTTCGGGCTACTCGAACGGATACGTCCGCCGTGAAGAATGGCACTCCGCGGTCAGCGGGAGTTCTAACGCCTTTCCGTCCGATCACCGAAACCCTGTGGGCCGGGAACGACCGGCAGCCTTACGGGGCCCTTCGCCCGATTCGAGGCTGGGACGTTCCGGAAACGGGGCCAACTCGACCGGGTCCCCGAGGAGACGTCGGCCCGAGGCGATGACCTGGAGGGTCTGGCGGTCACGTTCGGAGGCGAGCACGCTTCGCTCCAGGCAACGGAGACGCTGGACCAGGTTCGGGGGTCCGGGTGCAGCCTCCTGGAGCTCTGCCTCCACCAAAGCGGTGACGACGCGCTCCAACCGTCCGAAAGTCCGGCTCCGGAACGATGAGGGTCGTTTCCTGCCCATGGTGTTCCTCTTCGGTATCCGTGCCGCCGGCGATGACGTGGCGGCAAGGGGAAGCGGGGCTCAGCAACAGGGAGGGGCGCCTAAGGAGCTCGCGGCGTCCCCGAGACCTATGTCGCGGCTGCCGCCTGGTTCGATACGGTCGCGGCATCCGGGCATGCCGAGACGCCGCGAAGGGCGACGCTCGGATGGGGAACCCTCGTGGAAAGTTCCCAGGCCGACCCGTCATAGCCCTCGAACCAGGCCCGGCGCTCGCGCGAGTCCGCGGGATAGGGACAGGCATCCCTCGGGCGTCCGGTGGTACGGGCGCGACCGCCCTGCTTAATGATGTCCATGATCATCGGTGCTTGCCTCTCCGTCATCTCGAAAAGCGTGACGACGGCAAGGTGCGCCGGGATCACCGCAGCCAACAAGCTTGATCCCTCGCGCCTGCCGTTCTCACCGACAGGTGTCAGGGCAATCCTGACACTCCGAGGAACGATCTTGGCTTGACCGTTGCGCCGGGAGCGACACGGTCGCGTCGCGGGGCGACCCGGCATCGTGCCAGAGCCGCCCCGCGACGTGTGATCAGGACTTGTTCTTGTCGTACTTGAACTCGGGCGCGTTCTTCACGGCGTCCTTGTCGGCGTCGACCAAGGCCTTCAGCTTGCCGTCCGTGCGGTGGAGGAAGATCGAGGACGGGTCCACCAGGACGTAGCGCTCGCCCATGCCGAGGAAGCCGCCGACGCTGACGACCACGCCGGTCACCGTCTTGCCGTTGTCGATGACGAGGTCCTCGATCTCGCCCACGTTCTCGTTCTGCTTATTGTACAGGTTCTTGCCGACGAGCTTCGACGAAGTGACCTCGGCAGGCTTGGCCGTGATGAACTTGATCTTGGCGGTCAACGTATCGGCCATGACCATGCCGCCCGATCCGCCGGATCCGCCTGCGACGCCCGCTGTCGCCGGCATGGCGGTCCCGGACGGCGGTGCCGCCATGGGCTTTGCCTGGCCGTCCGACGGCGTCGCGGACTTATCCTGGGCGAGGGCGGGCGCCGCCAGCATGGTGGTGGCGAAAAGGGCGCTGACGATGATGTTCTTCATGTTGCTCTCCTGAGGTTCTTGGACAGGGGCCCGGCATCGGACGGTGAGACCGGCACCGGGGTCGGGAAGCTCGCTCATCCGCGGGCGATGGTTCCGTCCAGGCTCGTCTCAGTAGCCACAGCCGTAGACCGGACGACGGGCGCCGTAGCCGACCGGGGCGTACCCGTACCCGTAGCCATAGGAGGGGCCGTAGTAGGCGGGTCGGACCGCGGCGGCGGCCAGGCCAAGCCCCAGGCCGGCCGCGAGACCGACGCCGGGATAGCCGCGCCGGTACCCGTACCGGCCGTAGTGGCGTCCATATCGGTAGCCCGCAGGACGGAAGCCGCCGCGATATCCGCTGAAATGCCGATGATGATGGCGGATGCGGGCCCCACGGTAGCCGTGTCCTCCCCGGAAGCCGTGGAAACCCCCATGATGGCCGTGGAAGCCGTGCCCCCTGCCATAGGGGCGCGCCTCGCTCGCCGGGGCGAACAGGACGAGGGATGAGACCGCCGCGAGGGCGACTGCGAGGTGTTTCATCGGATGCGTCTCCATGAAGGCTCGGGCGACGGTGTGCGGCACGAGGAACCCCGCCTGGGGGCCAGCGCCGGAAGCGCGGCGGGACGGGACTAGCCTGTCGCTTGACGGGTGATCTGGTGCACGAGCGGTGGATCGGCAGTCCGGGAAGACCGCAGCCTTGTCGGGATAGCCCTGACACCGCCTGCGTGCGCCTTCGCAACCGTCCCAAGCCAGCGGTTGCCTGTTTAGGATTGCTTAACCACGATCCTGGGACCCTGCGCTCGACCGGAACGGACCTCGACGCGATCGAACCCACGAGGAGCTGCATGAGAACGGCATTGGCACGAACGGCGCGGCTTGCACGCGACTGGCGCGAAAGCCGACGGGGAACGCCTCCATCGGCGATATTCGACAGGCCGCGTTCGCCATCGACCCGGGAGCGGTCTGTCGAGGACGTCGCGCGCTACGGCGGCGGCCTCGGTGGCGCTCATGTCACCGGACGCAGCGCACCGGGTGACCTCACCGTGAATGGCATCCGCTCGATGCCAAGCCCGAGCATGCCTGGGAACCGCGGATAGGAACACGCGGCCAGCCCAGGGCTTCAGACTCGGATGGATAACGCCTGAAGGATACGCGCGATGCTTTTCGATAGCTGGTCAGGGTTAGGGCGCGTGCTGCTCGTCGGTCCCCTGGCCTATCTCGCGCTCGTCGCGATCCTGCGGATCTCGGGCAAGCGGACGCTCACGAAACTCAATGCCTTCGACCTCGTCGTGACGGTGGCCTTGGGGTCAACCCTCGCCACCGTGCTGCTCAGCAAGTCCGTCGCGCTCGCCGAAGGCGTGCTTGCCATGGCGCTCCTCGTCTTCCTCCAGTTCGCCATCACCTGGCTTGCGGTGCGGGTGTCCTGGGTCGACGGGCTCATCAAGAGCGAGCCGACCCTGATCGTGCACGAAGGCCGGTTCCTGGAACAGGCATTGCTGTCGCAGAGGGTTACCAAGGATGAGGTCCTCTCCGCTCTGCGGTCGTCCGGGGCGGGGGACCTTGCCGACGTGGATGCCGTCGTCCTGGAGACGGACGGCTCGATGAGTGTTCTGAAGGGCCGGTCGGAACCCGCTCGTTCGCCGACGTTGGCGAGCGTGACGAAGCGGTCTCTGAGTTGAATGACGGTCGGACGCCCGTGCTTTGGGCGTACGCCCCACTGGAGAGGGCGGTCCCCATCAGGGCCGGGCTTCGATCAGCGGCCGCCGGTCACGTCCCGGTGACACGGGCCGGGATGATCCGGGGTCACCTTCCGTCTGCCCGATAGACAAACCGCGAAGGGAGCGAAGATGAGTGTCGACAGATCCAAGATCCGGCGGGCTCGCATGGCGGCCATCGACCGGCAGGTCCGCAGCGAGATGCGAACGTCCGATCTGGTGCTGGCGGTGATGGGTGTGGCCCTGCTAGGCGGTCTCTGCCTGCTTGGCCTGGCGAACTGGATCGGGGAAGCCCAGGGTCTCGCGAGCATGCCGGTTCCGGCCGCGACCGAGGTCCTCTGAAGCGACGCCGTGAGCTGGTTCCGTCGGCTTAGGCTAGACCCGTCCCCGGTCCGGCGCGGGGTTTCTACGGAGGCGTGTTTATCTCCCACCAAGGACGAGTTGCGGCGTCAGGCGCTCCTGGCCGCACGCCGACGTCTGACCGAGCTTCGGGAAGCCGGTGAGATCGGGGATGCGGCCGCGAGTGCCGTCGAGGACGACCTGAGGCGCATCGAGTTGCGCGCCTTCCTCGGCAAACTCTATCCGAACTGACAGCCCCCGGTTCCCCTGGTGGTGGTCAGGTCGTGAGCGGAAGACCCAGTTGCGCGCTTTCTGTGTCGCGTCCGCTGCGGCGGTCGATGAAGCGGAGTGTCGGTGTGACGGTGACCCCATGGAGCAGAATGGAGATCAGGATGGTCAGGCCCGCGACGCTCCAGAGGAGTTCGGCCTGCTCGAAGGCGGCGTGGTGCATCCCGTAGGCCATGTAGTAGATCGTCCCCAGCCCCCGGATGCCGAAGAAGCTGATGACCGCCCGCTCGACCGCGGGACGATCCGACCCGAGCAGGCTGAGCCAGCCACACACCGGGCGCACCACGAACAGGGCGAGGAGCGCGAAGGCAACGCCCTGCCACGTCAGCGCCGTGAGAAGGCCGCCACCGGCAAGCGCGGCGCCGAAGCCGACCAGCAGCACCATCATGAGCAGCCTCTCAAGCTCCTCGGCGTAGTCATGCATCTTGTGATGATAGTCATGCCCGCGATGGGCGGACCGAAGCGCCAGGGCCGCGACGAAGACGCCGATGAAGCCGTAGCCATGCGCGACCTCGACGACGGCATAGGTCAGGCAGGTGATGCCGAGCGCCACGAGCCCGTCACCGGTCCGTGACAGCCGGGCATTGTTGGGCAGGTGGAACGTGAGCCAGCCCATGCCCCGCCCGATCCCGGCGCCCAGGGCGATGCCGACGCCGATCTTCCAGAGGACGTCGACGGTGAGCCAGGAACCGAACTGCCACGCCCCGAAGCCCTGGGCCGCCGCAAGCGCGATGGCGAGGTGGACGAAGGGAAAGGCGAGCCCGTCGTTAAGGCCCGCTTCCGAGGTCAGGGCGAAGCGCATCTCGTCCTCCTGCCCTTGTTGCGGGGGGCCGACCTGGACGTCCGAGGCGAGCACGGGATCGGTCGGGGCAAGGGACGCCGCAAGAAGCAGGGCCGCCGCTGGACCGAGCCCGAGAAGTCCCGAGGCCAATCCGACCAGGGCCAGAATGGTCAGGGGCATGGCGATGCCGAGGAGGCGCCAGGTCACGATCCAGCGCTTCCAGCCGATCAGGCGGTCGAGCTTGAGACCGGCGCCCATCAGCGAGACGATGACCACGAACTCACTCAGGCGCTCGACGAGGCCGAGGTGTTCCTGCGGATGCAGGCTGGTGCCGGACGATCCAAGAATCGTCGGCAGGGTCGCACCGATCCCGACACAGCAGATGGGAAGGGACAGCGGCAACTGCTTAAGCACCATCGGAAGCCAAGCGGTGAGGAGGACCAGCGTGCCGAAGCCCGCAAGGGCGAGAATGTAGGGTTCCATGCTGGACGAACCTCGCCCGTCCGACGACGTTCCTGACCTGCGCTGACGTCACCACCACACAGAGGCGGCGGCCCAGGGAGGGGTTTCGTCAGGCTCCATGGTTCCCGGAATGGAACGATGCCTCCTGGGGACATGCCCCTGGGACAGCGCGATCAGGGCGAGCGCGGGGATGGGGGTGTCGGGCGATGCGGAGAATGCGGTATCCGTGGGTTGCGACAACCGCAGGCGGGTGCGATAGATACCGATGGGTGTGCAGTCCTGAATTTGGACTGGCAGGTTTCCATGTTGGTCGGGCCGCCAACAGCGGAGAACCTTGCCTGTGCCGCCCCTTTCCCGACCAGCATCAGATTCGCACGCCTCCTTCGGCGGCAACGCGCTCCCCTCTCGCCGCTTGGCCGAGAATGAACCGTTCAGCCACATAGGCGGCGACCGCACGGCCTCGGGATACCTCGTGATGGTTCTGGCCGGCGACGAGACCGTTGCGAGGACCGAATGGATGTCGGCCAGTGACGACGAGGAGGCCCTGTCGCGAGCCGTGCGCCTTGCCGACGGCCGTGCTGTCAATGTCTGGGACGGCCTGCGTTTCGTCGAGCACGTGAAGTCCACCTGGGCTCAGTCTGCCGCACCTGCTTGCGCAAACGCCTCCTGAACATAGTTCAGGCGATGGCATCCTATTATAAAGACGAGGTTTCGTTCATGCTGAAATCGCTAGCGGCGATGTATATACTTGCGCTTACATCTCCGTGCTCAGCGTTGTCGTTCTATTGCGACAGTCCCAGAGAGCCTTATTGTGTCAGGGACATCGGCGCGTTCAAGAACATGGCGGAACGCGATCAGTGCAGACGTGATCTCGATGTCTTCCAGGTGAAGAACAAGGCTTTCGTCGCATGCCTTACCAAGGCCGTCGAGGATGCCGAGAAGGAGTACGCTACCGCTGCAAGGAAATTCGAGGAGCGGGGTACAAGGTCGAACTAGGACGGCCTCCGGTCCGAATGGCCCTGCGTCGGGCATGCGATGACCATGGGCAACACGGCGCCACTTGGCGGCGGGAGCGAGGGGAAGGCAGGTCTTACCTTCGGACCAAGCCGCCCGGAATTACCGGGTTCTGCTGAAGCCCTACTCTGCGGACCAAGTCTCCGCAGCCTGCGTCAGCTTCGCCCCGGGCACCCACGAGCCGGATCCTGACCGAGGCACTCAAGTCAGCAACGACATTCGCAAGGGAAGCGCATGAAGGTCCGACGGCTGACCCCTACAGGCTAGCCATCGGCTTACTCTAGGTTGATTGAAAGCGGAACTTTGAGGCGCGAAAGCGGATCTTTGGTTCGGCTATCAGGCAGGTCTTCCTGCACCGGACGCGTCCGCCAATTGTTCGCCAGCTTCCAGTCTGCCACCATGGGGCCGACGTCACCGAACGAGCCGCCCCTCCGCAAGCCCTCCCGCACGGCGCGTACGGAAACCCGCTTGCCGGCGGCGTGAAGGCGGTCCGCGATGGCCACCACCTCATTGCGATTGACCATGAAAGCCTCGATCAGCGCTCGTGCACCGACCTAGCCCAGGCTTCGTTAGGAACGCGTCACCGAAGGCACCTTACACTGGGCGAAACTGCAAACGTGCTACGTAACGTAACGTGTAACGCTACCTGCTTTCGTTACCCTTGGGGTCGTGCTTCAGGCGTTGGTCACCCCTGATAACCGGTGTCCTTGAAGGCCCGATCGAGACCGATGGCTAACCAGGACGCACTGCAATCCTTGATTTGGAAGTCGGCTTCACATGGCGGCCCCCGCCCGTACCTACCATCCGGCGATAGAGGCTCCCCACAAAATTAACCACGGTTACTTGGGGGTGATTGCCATCATACTCTAGATGTTGCATTTTGATCGGTTTTCGTGCTATTATTACACTTCATTCGCAACATGTCGGAACGCTTGTTGTCCGGGGGTACGTTCCCCTGGGCCGAACGCATCCATGCCTTGACGGAGAAGCTCATTGATCAGCGCGTTCCTCGGCGTTTCCGGTCGAACGGTCGCGGCCCACGCCGCCCTGCTGCTCGCCAACGCCCATGCCAGGGTGGACGGGGTCGTCAGCCTCGTCCGGGTCATCGCTCCCGGCGACGCCACCCTCTCCCCGTCGTTCGCTAGCCTTGACGGGATAGTTCTCGTCGAACGCGAAGCCTCAACCCAGAACAAGGTCGCCGCCATCGTGACCGAAGAAGTCGAGGCCGCGAGGCAAGTCGGGCGCAGCGTCGTGCTGGACCTGCCGTCGACCTGCCATGCGGACCCGAGGATCCGGGAGCGCGTGGCCGTGATGGTCATGGCGGTCGGACAAGCCCCCCTCGACGAACAGGGCGCGCTGGCGCTCGTCGCCGCAGATGCTGTGCCCTCGCGAGGCCGGACCAAGCAGAGGGCCCCCGGTCTCGGAGCCGCCCCGTGCTGGCTCCTCGGCTGCAGCCGAAGCGGTGGGGGACCGGCCGCGGCGGCTTTCGAACGCGCCATGACCCAGAACCGCGACACCCAGGACGTAGCACGGCCGCGCATCCTCCCGGTCACGCTGCCGATGCTCAGCCGCGCCGAGGCGGCAGGTCTCATCGACGGCGGGCTCAACGCCAGGATGCTGGCCGCCGGCGTGATCCTGCTTGCAATCCTCCGGATCATCGAGGCCGATCCCGGCATCGAGCGCGTCGAAACGGCCGCGATCGATGCGGCGCTCGGGGAGGACGGCCCCGCGTCGCTCCTGCCGGACGACCGTGTCCCGGGAGACCGCCTGCGAGATCTCGCCGACGAGCTCCAGGCCATCGGCGAGGGCCTGAAACCCACCCCCGACGACCTGCTCGATGCGCCGCTCCTCGAAGATTGGCGTCCCGAGACGAGGACGGTACGGGTGTTGGCCGGGCGCGTGCACGGACACCCCAACTTTCCGGCCGGCCGGCCTATCGTCACGTCGGATCTCTACGCCTCGGACGGCAAGTCGTGGGCACGCAGCCTTTCGAGGTGGTATCGCCTGGGTGTGCCTGCGACGGCCCTGTCCGAAGGCGACCTGCACTAGCTCCCCCCGCCAACAGCCACCCTCGCTTCCCTCGGGGCCTCTTCGCCCGACGGCGGAGCCATGTCCGCAAAGGCCAAGCCGCATGCAGCGAACCGACCACACGAACGACCGAAGCGGATTTCCGAGGAAGGGTGGGCGGCAACTGCGGGCGCAAGCCGCCGTCGACGGCGTCCCCAACGACGAGGAATCGCAGCGACCGGATGCCGTCGAGCCGGCCCCCGATCCCAGCGCGACCACGATCTGGCGGTCGCGTTCCCGCGGGGACATCGGTCTCGGTTCGATCGACGCGATCCGGACGGTCCTCGCCGGTCCCCTGGGCATTCACGACCGGCGCTGGCGGGCCGCGGTGGGAGGCGACGCCGCAGCAGCCGTCGCCATCGCGATCCGCTTCCTCCACCACCACGATAACGGCACCGCCGCCCGCGATCTCGTCATGAGCAACCTGCTTGTCCACGCCCTCGACGGCGATCCCGCCGCGGCCGTGGTTCTCGCGCACGCCCTCGTCATCCTCTCCCGCGATCGGCCGGATGCCGTCGAACTCGTCACCCTGTCGGCTCAGTGGGGGCGCCGTCCCGCGCCGGATCGAACTATGGGGACGGAAGGGAGACTGGAACGCTGACCACCTGCCGGTGACGCCGGGCAATCGACCAACGCGCTGCAGCATGGGAGTTTCTTGGAGTGAAAATCTGGATCTTCTCGGACACGCATCGCGATATTTCCCGCAGGCCGTGGACGCCGGTTGCCATTCCGGACGCCGACGTCGCCGTCGTGGCGGGCGACATCGGCCACGGGCTCGCCGACAGCGTGTCCTGGCTGGCCTCGGCCATCCGTCCCTTCATGCCGGTCGTGTTCGTACCGGGAAACCATGAATTCTACGGCGGCATCGTGTCCGAGGAGCGCGAGCTCGGACGCCGGGCAGCCGAACTCCAGGACATCGTCCTCCTCGACGACCGGACCGTCACACTGGGCGGCTGCACCTTCTCCGGGGCCACCCTCTGGACCGACTACGCGCTCTACGGCCGCCACATGCAGGCGGAGGCCATGCGCGTCGCCCTGGCACTCATGAACGACCACCGGATGATAGCCGCCGCCACCCGACCGACCTGGAGGCGCTTCCGCCCTCAGGAGGCCCTCGACCTCCACCAGGCATCCCGTGCCTTCCTCTCCGACGCGCTGCTGATCGCCGATCCGCCCGAGGGTCGCACCCGGCAGCATGTCGTCGTGACCCATCACGCTCCGGCCCCCGGGTCGATCACCACCGCCTTTGCCGGAAACAGGCTGAACCCCGCTTTCGTCTCCGACATGGCCGACCTCATCGACGAGGCCCGGCCGGCGCTCTGGATCCATGGCCACATGCATTCCAGGATCGATTACCGCATCGGGGCGACCCGCATCGTCGCCAACCCGCTCGGGTACGACGACGAGAACTTCGCGTTCGATCCGGGGCTGGTGATCGAGACCGGCAGCTAACGGGCAAGCACCGAAACCCAACGCCCCCGATCGCCGCTGAAGGACCGCTGAACCCGTCCTATCGGCAACCCTCCGATTCCTCCTCGCAGGCCGCGTCCGTCATTCCCGGACCGCGTCGCCTGCCCATGCGCGGGATAGCGATGACCGACACGCCTGCCTTCTTCCGGGACGACCGCCTCGACGACGCGACGGCCCCCACGGCCGATCACCGGCAGGCGTGCCAAGCCGCCGAGGACACCCTTGCACCGTTTGCCGTCGCAGCCTGCCTCACACGGACCGAAAGACGTCGCATCGAACGGGGCGAGTCTCTCGCCCTGGTGGTCGTCGCGCCATCCGCCGATTGGGTCGACCCCATTCGCGAGGCCTTCCGGCAGATCGGCACATGGACACTCGTCGTGGCCCGCAACGGCTCCTCGAAATCCGAGGATAAACCCGAGCGCGGCAACGAGAGGATCGCCTCCATCCTCTCGCAGGGAGGAAGCGTGCTCGGAGTATCGCAGGCTCCGGAGCGCTACCTCCCGGCGGCCTTGTGCACCGGCGCCGACATGCGACTGCGCGTCGAGGCGCCGTCGAACGACGTGATCGCGCTCGTGATCCGGGCGGCCACGGGGCAGCGGCCCGGCGCAATGCCGCCGCGCATCGCCGGCGGCCTCGGCTACCTCGAACTCATCTCGGCGATCCGCACGTACACGACCGCCCGTTCCTGCATCGGGAGGTTGGTCGCCGCCGCGGCCGCCAAGGCCATCGTCGACGTCGGCGTCACCGAGGCAACCCCCTTCGAAACCCTTCGCGGCTACGGGGTCTCACATGCCTGGGGAATGCGGCTGATTTCCGAAATCGAGGATTGGCGCCGGGGAAAAACCGCCTTCCATGACATCGATCGAAATGTCGTACTGGCTTCCGATCCCGGATTGGGCAAGTCGACCTACGTTCGATCCTTGGCCAAGTCTGCAAAACTGCCCCTCGTCGTAACTTCAGCAGCGTCCTGGTTCGCAAATTCGAACGGATACTTGGATGGCGTCATCAAGCAGGTCGACGCCGCGTTTGCGAATGCCGTAGCAATGGCTCCGGCTATCTTGTTTATTGATGAAATAGACGGAATTCCTAATAGAGCCACAATGAGCGATCGAGCTATAGAGTGGTGGACCCCATTGGTTACTCATATATTACTTACTATAGACTCGATAACTGCCCAGAAGATCAATATTTGTATGATCGGCGCACCGAATTTTGGTGAGAGGCTCGACGCGGCTCTGATCAGGCCTGGGAGACTGACGCGCTTGATCCGGATCGACCCGCCCTCGACATCGGATCTCGCCGGCATCCTGAGGCAGCACTTGGGCAAGGACTTGATCGACCTCGACCTCAGGCCGGTCGGCGAGCTCGGCGCTGGCGCAACGGGCGCGCAAGCGGCAGGCTGGGTCAAGGAGGCCCGCGGACGGGCACGGTCGGAGGGGCGCGCCTTGCAGCCCGCCGATCTCCTGGCCGCCGTCGCGCCACCCGAATCCAGATCGCCGGGGTTGCTGCGGCGGGCCGCCCTGCACGAGGCCGGGCATTCCTGCTGCGTCGAAAAAACCGGTTCCGGACGCATCACCCAGGTCACCCTGGTGTCGCGCGGGGACGCCGCGGCCACGACACTGGTCGAGTCAGCGCTCCCGTCCTCGCCCACGCGCGCCGAGATCGAGCGCCATATCGTGACCCTACTCGCCGGCCGCGCCGCGGAGATCGTCATCCTCGGAGAGGCGAGCGCCGGTGCGGGCGGCTCCGAGAGCTCGGACCTCGGCCTCGCCTCGAACCTGCTGGCCGGGATCCACGGATCCTACGGCTTGGCCGGAAACCTGACCTTCCGGGGACCGGCCGACCTGCTCGTCCGGCACCTTAACCTCGATGGCGAGCTCAAGAGGGCGGTGGAAGCCGATCTCACGAGGCTGCAGGCGGCGGCCGTTCGCTTCGTCACGGACCACGTCGAACTCGTCGAGGCAGTCGCCGACCGGCTCATCGCCGACAGGTTCCTGAGCGGCGACGACCTCCGGGCGCTCGTCGCGAGCCACTCATCAGATCAATCCGACTTCGACGCGAGGAGACGCTGATGGACGCCCCGCACCTCCGCCAGCGAATTCCCGAGGATCTCGGGGGCCCGATGCCGCATCCGGCGTTCGAGACAGGGCAAGGCACGATGCCGACGGTGGGTGATGCCAGGATCCCATGCCGGACCGCGACACCGGGTAAGGGCAGCCAGGGTGGGCGGCCGATGCGCCTATGGGCAATGTCGGACCTTCGCATCGACACGTCGGCCTTCACCTTTCCGGAGGACCTTCCCGATTTCGACGCGATCATCGTCGCCGGCGGCGTCAGCACTTGCCTTGAGGCATCGCTCCGGTGGCTCGCCCATGCCCTCGACGGACGCCATGGCTCGCGGCCCGTGATACTTGTTCCCGGCGCTCGCGAGTTCTGGAACGGGCGGCCCAAGGGCGAGACCCTGCGCCGGGGCCGAGCCCTCGCCGCGGATCTCGGCATCGCCCTTCTCAGCGACGCCGTCGTCAGGCTCGACGACGGGCATGGCGGCGGCGTGCACGTCGTCGGCGCCACGCTCTGGTCGGACTGGGCGCTCAACGGGGCGCCGAAGGCCACCAATGCGCGCGCCTACGCCCGATACTATCATGCGGATTGCAAGAGGATCAGTCTCGGCCTCGATACGCCTTACCTCCCCCATGACGCGGCGGGGGCCCACGCCCGGTCACGGGCCTTCATCGAGGACGTCCTGAGTTCGGTCGTCGTTCAGGCGAGCGGCTTCGGCGTCTCGCCCGTCGCGCTGATCCAGGATGCCGTCCCGGGCGACCGAGCCGTGGTCGTCACCCATCACGCCCCCACGGGAAGATCGTTGCCGGATCACCTGTTCGAGACCTGCGACGAATGGGCCCCGGCATCGCTCGCCTCGGATCTCGAAGGGATCATGGGCGCATGGGGGGCGCCGAGGATCTGGATACACGGTCACGTGCCCCGGGCCGTGGACATCAGGATCGGCAAGACGCGCGTCGTTGCCAATCCGCGTTGCACCGAGCGCGGCGCTGCACCCTTCGACCCAACACTCATCGTGGAAGCCTGACCGCATGATGCCAAGTCCCATCGACACCCCGCCATCGCCCGGACCCGCCCCGGCGACCGACCCGACCGTGCCACGCCGGCGAGGTCCCGCCCGCGACCGGCAAGGCGCGCCCGGGACACCGGACACGCTCCTTTGCCTCGACATCGAAACCGTAGCTGATCCCGGACTGCCGGCCGTCGAACCGGACAAGTTCCCGAAACCATGCGGGCATCGGATCGTCGCCATCTCCTACGTCGAAGCCCGCATCGCGGTCGACCCGGCGACCGGCTATGAGCGCTACCGGGTGCAGCAGTGTCGAAGCGGCGGAAGCGAGGACTGGGACGAGCGGCGGCTGCTCACGGCCTTCTGGAAATTCTTCGCCGCCGGCCGCTACCGCATCGTTTCCTGGAACGGCCGCGGCTTCGATGTTCCCGTGCTCCAGGCCCGCGCCCTCGTTTACGGCATCCCAGTCCAGGCCTGGCACCGCCGCGGCGACCGATGGAACGGGTACACAAGCCGATACGCGCCCGACTGGCACACGGACCTGATGGACGTCCTGTCGGGCTTCGGGGCTTCCCCGCGCATGGGCCTCGACGAGTGCGCGGTCGCGCTGGGCCTGCCGGGCAAGGCGGGCGAGCACGGGTCTCACGTCGCCGACCAAATCGCGCGGGGCGATCTCGCCGGCGTCCGCGCCTACTGCGAAACCGACACGATAAATACCTTGGCCCTCTACGTCCGCCATGCGCTCCTATGCGGGAAGACGGACGTCGAGGGCCATGATGCAAGCCTGCGCAGCCTCATCGACTACCTAACGGCCGAGGGACGGACCCGCCCACACCTCCGCGCCTTTCTCGACCGTTGGATGAATTCATCCCGCCCCACTCCGATGTTCGTAGGAAACGGGGCTTGACCGACCACCTAGCGAGGGGTCCCCGCCCATGCCGGATCACGTCGCTCGTTCAAGGGCATCGCGCACCTTGGGCCTCCCAGTACCTACGCCATAGGAATGTAGGACTGGGCTGCAAGGCTGGAGCCGATGCCCCGTCCAACCTTGGGATCGCATCAGATGCGGACAAGATGGGAGAATTGGCATGGGTCGACAGACACGACCGCTTGTGAGGCGATTCTGAGGGAGGCGGAAAAGGCTTGACTACTGTCAGGTCGCGCCGGCGCAGGAGTCCGGTCGTCGGAGTAGAACTCCATGCCTGGAAATCGGGGGGAAACGCCAAACCGACCCACAGTCCAGGACTGGAACGCTTGCATAGGGCGGACGGAGCGTCTATAGCGTTGAATGCGCTCAGGTGTCCCTGGGCGGCGTCGGCTTACGGGGATCCGATGGGCAAGTCGGAAGATTATCAGGGCCTTCGCGAAAGGCTTGCGCGGAAGCTCAAGGGTAAGGAGGAGGCATATTCGGCAGCAAGCCTGGTTCACTTCCAAGAGGTCGAGGACCTGAGGCTTCAGATCCATTTACTTGATCAAGCCCTGCAGGGTGGTGGCGCGACGGCGCAATCATCCGAGTCAGCCGACGGCAGCTCCAAGATCCTACTCACCGGAGAAGTCCCGCAACTGATCCTGCGTGCCTTGGGCGAGGCCGAACCGTATGGATTGAGCGGCGGGGAACTGAACGAGATCGTCGTCAAAGCCAATTTTGCCAAGGATTCGGCTGAGAAGAACAAGACGAAGCTCAGGCTCGCCGGACGCGCGCATCGGGACCCGAAGACGGGGCGGTGGCGCCTTGGACCGGGCTAGGCCTAGACCCAGGACGTACCAGCGCGTGAAGTGCCAACCCACGAGGATGCAGAGCCAGTGAGACCAAGCGCCAAGCTCAAAGGGGCCAGGGCCCCGCCAAATGAAAAAGCGCCCGGCACAAGGCCGGACGCTTTTGGTGGTCGCGCGATGCAGGACGGATCCATCCTGCCCGCAACTTCCGAATAATCGTGCGCTTCGCGTACGACTATCTGCTGGGGCAGTACCACCTGCGCACCAGCCGTTCTGAATACTCCGCAAACACCACGTCGCAGTCACGCTGTGCCAACACCGTGACAGCCACCTCGCTCGAATCGAACAAAAGGCGCCAAGCGCCTGTGGAATCTCATTGCTACCGCGCGGTCGCTCCGACCGCAAGCGGGCTCGGTGGTTTTCCACAGGCGCGCGGCAGCGGCCATCCCATTCGAAGGGGACGCCGCATGTCTTTGACAACGACGGATCGGGCATCGGTCGCCCGGTCCACGCTTCGGCTACCCCGACCGGGTTTGCCGGGGCCCGACGTCATTTCCCCTGAATGAAAACCCGCGCAGTGCGTACCTCGTCCTCGGCCTAGATGCCGAGGCCCCAGTCCTGGTTCCCAGCTGATAGGACCGGGGCTGGCCGAGACCTCACCGCGCATCCCGTACGCCCGCGCCTCCGACCTCGTCGGATGGTGACAGGAGACCTGTGCCATGCGTTTGCCCACCCCCAACCTCTTCACCTCCGTCGGCATCGTCCTGCCGGATCACGTCGCGCCGCGGCGGCCGAGGGCCTCCTCCGTGCGCGTTTTGAGCAACCCCGCCCCCGGGGCCGACCGACCCGACGCGCACGGCTCCGCGGCCGAGGTCCCGGACGCCGTGTCCCGGGTTCCGCGCGACGAGCGCCGCCGTGCGTTCGGCACCGCCGGCGACCGCGACGGCTGAGCGGGTCCCGTCGGCGGGCGGTCGATGACGCCCCCGCCGACGTCCGGCGCAGGCGAGGCCGCGCCCCGCGATCAATCCGAGCCGCGCATCGACGCGGCCCATCCCCTTCAGCACCACCCCCGCGCGGTACGCCGCCGCGGCGGGTCGGGAGAACCTTGCCATGGAACGGTCAACAAAGCCCAAGGCCACGAACACCAACAGCTCCCTCGGCTCGATCGCCGCGGATCCCGGGTCGTCGCCCGGGATCCGGAAACCTCGCCGTCGCCTTCCCGCCGCGTCGTCGGTCCGGACCCGGGCGGACGAAGCCATCTCCATGCCCGTCGAGGCGGTGTTCGACTTCGAGCGCCTCGACTTCATCGTCGTCGATGGGAGCGGCCGGTTCTCCGGACATCCCTGGATCGGCGTGACCACGGACGGTGCCACCGGCGCCGTGCTCGACGCCTTCTGCGAATTCAACGGTTGAGGAGGAACGGATGCATTCCCAGACCCTGCTCGCGACGCGCGTCGCCCCGGTTCCCATTCCGGCCGCACAGGACCTCATGGCGGCCCCCGCCAACGATGACGGCGCGGTGCCCGCTCACCGCCTTACCGCGTTCTCGGTGCCCCACGACCTCGGCCTCGGTCCCGTCCCGAGATCCCTGGGATCCGTGCGAGCGCCCCGCTCATGGGTCCCCGATGTCGTGCGCCACGAGAAGCTGCCGGGCGGCATGGCGATCACGACGAGCCTCCTGGAGACCGCCGGTCTCACGATGATCCTGTGTGATCCTGACAAGACCCTCGTCGTGCCGTTCGCCCACGTCCTTCATTACCAAGAGGTGGATCTGGACGGCCGGGTCCGGGATGCGTGCCATCGGCCCCAGGTCGTCGCCCGCCGCCGTGACGGCGGCGTCGTCGCCTACACCTTCCTGGCCACCTGGGAGCGTGACAGGGCGGCGCCCGATTGGCAGCGGACCGAGGCGGCGGTGCGAGCCGCTTACCGCATGCTGGGTGTGGATCTGCGCGTCCTTACGGAACACACCCTGTTCCCGCGGGTCCTGCGCGAGAACCGCACCCGCATGCTGAAGGAGCGGGCCGGCCCCAAGGCGACGGCCGACCTGGAACGCGTCCACGAGGCGCTGGTCCGGCATGGCATGAGTACCACCGTCGCCCGCTTCCATCGCGCGGCGAAACCCTTCCCTGCGCGCCGGATCGACCGGACGCTCGCCTGCCTGATGGAGCTCGCCCTGGCCGGTTCCATCACGCTCGATCTCCGGCAGCCGCTCGGGTCCGAGACCCGCATCATGCGGGGGGCCGTGGCATGAGCAGCGGAAAGAACGACGTCGCTGAGACGCCCCTTCGCCGCAAGTCGTCGGCGCAGCCCGCCAACCTCGGCCTGTTCCCTGGCGCGCCCGTCGTCCGGAAGGTGAAGAAGCGCAATTTCCTGTGTGCGGTCGACGGGGACGGTGGCGACCACAAGGTGCTCGGGGCCGCCCCCTTCAGATCCTTGCTGGAGCGCGACCTGCGCGTGCTGCTCGGTGCCAACGCGGGCATCGCGCACTACGCGATCGAGCCGCATGTGCTGATCTATTACATCCCGGATGGCCGAGGCGGCCAGGAGAAACACGAGTACGTCCCCGACGTGGTGTGCCGCTACCGGACCGGTGCGGTGGTCGTGATCGACGCGAAGGCACGCTTCATCGCCGGGCGACCGAGCTGGACGAGGCGGCAGCCGCACATCGAGGAGGCCTACCGGCTCGATCACGGCGTTCCTTTCCTGACCCTGGACGAGGCGGAGATCAGGGCCGAACCCAGGCTGTCGAATTGCCAGGTCATGGAGCGGCACAGGTACATCGTCCCGGATGAGGTCGCCATGCTGCGCGTCCGCGACGCCCTCGTCGAGCTCGGCCTTCCGACCACCATCGCGACCGTGGTCCGGACGGCCCGGCTGAACGACCGGCCGGGCGAGTGTCGCGCCTACACTGCGGTGATGAACCTCGCGCTGGCGGGAGAGGTCGCGCTCGACCTGGGCCGGCCCTTCTGCTTCCAGACTGAGATCCGTGAGGTGACGCCTTGAACGCCCCGTTTCCCGTTCCCTCCGCGCATCCCGGTCCATGGTCCGGGCCACCCGCCTCGCAGGTCGCGCACGGGCAGGCGGTGACCCGGCCCTTCGATCTGCGCAGCAAGGATATCTTCCGCCTCTACGGCAAGATCAGCGAGTTCGAGCGTCGCCTCGACGGCAAGCTTCAATTCCTGCGCGTCGAGGACAAGGACCTGATCTTCCTGACCGACTTGCAACTCGCCTTCCTGTCGGCGAGCGGCGAGGCGCAGCTTGTCGCGGGCAACTTCAGCTACGGCAGGCTGCGCGGTCCGCTGCCGAGCCGCCTCGCCCTCACGAAGGAGCAGGAGGCCAAAGCGGGCCGCAAGCTCGACTACGTTAACGCCTGCATCAAGGGCTTCGTCGAAGGCGAGGCGCGGACGCGCTCGCCCTGGGAGTTCCGGCGCTCGAAGCCGGCGCTTGCCCCCGTCATCCTCAGGGTGGCCATGAGCAAGGGTGAGAAGGCGCCGCACTTCACGACGGTGCTCGCTTGGTTCGACCTCTGGATGGCGCTCGGCGACATCCACGGCAAGGCATGCCTGGTCGATAGGCACATGCATAAAGGCAACCGACGCAAGCCTTTCGGTCACGTGGGCGAGGTGGCCCTGGAACGCGGCGTCTGGCGCTGGCTCAGCCCGCGCATGACGACGGAAATGGCCTATGCCAAGGTGGTGACCTCGGTCCGGGCCTATAAGCGCACGCTCTCGCGGCATCTCGCGCCGGAGGAGCTCGACCTGATCGAGGCTCCCTCGCTGCGCACGTTCCAGCGTCGTTGCAAGGCCGTCGACAAGTACGTCCGGGATTACTATCGCAAGGGTCCCGAATACGCGGCCAAGGTGCATCGCACGTACCAGGTGCAACAGCTGCCGGCGCGCCCCTACCAGGACGTCGAGGTCGATCACTGCACTCTCGACATCCTGCTCGTTGACGACGATAGCGACCTCGTCCTCGGACGCCCGGACTTGATCATCTTCCGCTGTCGGAAGACCGGAATGATCATCGGTGCTTCGCTCGGCTTCGAAGCCCCGAGCTTCGCCAGCTTCGTCGATGGTCTGCGACACGCGATCTATCCGAAGGACATGTCGGGCTTCCCTGCCGTGCGGATGCCCTGGCCGTGCTTCGGCCGCATCGAGAATCTGTGGGTCGACAACGCGCTCCACTTCATCGGCAAGGACATCGAGGCCGCCTCGCGCGAGCTGAAGATGAACAAGCCACGTTTCAAGCCGAAGTGTCCCTGGCTCAAGGGAGCCCTTGAGCGGTTCTTCGGCTACCTTAACACGGGGCTCGTCCACGTCCTTCCGGGCACCACGCTGTCCAATACGGTCCAACGACGCGACCACGACGTGGATGTCCTGGATCGCGCCAAGATCCGGCAGTCCGAGTTCCTGGCGCTGCTGATGTTCTTCATCTGCGATGTCCACAACGTTCACAAGTCGAAGGGACTAGGCTTGCTACGCGGGATCGGCGACATCCCGCTCCGGATCTGGAACGAGGAGGCCGCCCGCAACCCTAGCGGTCCGCTGCCCCCCGCCGAGTTGTTCGTCGCCCTATGCGGCGAATGGGAGGACCGCACGATCCAGAACGACGGGATCGTTTGGGATTACGTCAAGTACGAGTGCCCGGAGCTGATCTCGCTCATCACCAACCCCGGACACCGAAACGCTCGGGAGAACGGCGAGGGTACGCGCTACAGATGCGCTCGCTATCCGACCGACATCGGCCGGATCTACGTGATCGACCCGTACGACCGGGATGGGCGCGTCATCACCGTACCGGCGACCAACGCCCACCGCGCCTACGCGGAGGGGCGCCACCGGCACGTGCATGACCTCGCGGTCGCCAATGCCAAGCGCATGGTCAAGGGTGCGTTCGACTTCGACGCGATGATGTACGCGCTCGACCTCTTGGGAGATGCGGCGGCGGCTGCGCGGGCGAAACCGGAACGCAAGGCCATTGACCGCGGCCTCGCCCGATTCCTCGACGCCGAGCGCAAGAAGCGTTTCCGGAGCGAGGTCCGCACCGGCACATCGGCGCTTCCCGTCACCACAGCGGGGCACCTCGACCCCCTGGCGATCGCGCGCCGTCCGAAGGTCGCGCAGGCCACCAAGCCCACGCCCGAACCCTCCAGTGCGGGGGATGGCCCCCTCGGCCGGTTGGCCCTGGCTACCCCGCGGGATGACGTGCCACCGGACGCCCCGACGCCACCGGCCCCGGAAGATCCCAGGCCGGCCATGCCTCCCGCCGTACCGGCCACGACGCCGGAGGCATCCGGTGCCTCCGATCCAGCCGTCAAGACGGCGGACGAGCATGACGACGACCTCGATGACGATCTCTCTGCTCTCAGGGCAGCCAAGAAGTGGAGGACGGGCGATGAGTGACGCAATCCAGGACAAAGGGGCGCCCGGCCGCACGGAACGCGCAGCCAAGCCGGCGGGTGAGCGCCAACTCATCATGAAAAACCTTTTCGTGGGGCACGACCGCTTCGAGACCGCGACCGCGGCCGTCGAACGGTTCCACATGCCGGTGAACGGCGGCGTTCCGGACTTCGGGTCGCTGTTCGTGCTCGCCGGCGACCCGCGAACGGGCAAGAGCTACGCGCTCAAGCGGTATGCGCGCGGGTATCCAGCCGACCTGACCGGTACCGAAGGGATCGTGCGGCGCGTGGCGTATGTCGACCTGCCGGTCGGCTGCAACAAGGGTGGTTTCATCACTGCGGTCGCAGGCGTGTTGAACGCGGGCGACGTCACCAGGATGAAAGTCGACGCGCTCTTCGGAAACGTGCTGAACGCCTTGGTCAAGCAGAAGGTCCAACTGCTCATCCTCGACGAGGTCCAGGAAGCCTTCACGACGGCTCGGCCGGGCGCGCTCAAGGACTGCCAAGGTCTCGTTCGCAAGATCCTCAATCTCGGGACGCTCAACGTCGCCGCCGCCGGTCTCGTCGAGACCTACCGGATCATGGCGGCGGATCCCCAGTTGGAGGGGCGAGGCGGCCTGCCGTACCACATCATGCTGCCCTACAGCTGGGACAGCGACGGCGAGCGCGACCTCTTCCGCCTGCTCTGCGCCGAGATCGATGGCCGGCTCCCGTTCTCGACGAAATCGGCCCTCGGATCGAAATGGTACGCCGCCCGGCTCTACTGGGTCTCCGACGGCATCATCGGTCGGCTGAAGGACTTCGTCTACAAGGCCGGCTGCCGGGCGCTCAACGATGGCGCCGAGCGGGTCCAGGTCGGGCATTTCGCCGATGCATGGGACGAGATCCGTCCTATCGGGATGACATTCAATCCGTTTCGCGACGACATCGATCAAGCCCCGACCCGCGTCGCGCAGGCCGCCAAGCCGACTTTGCAACCGAAGGACCCGACGCAGGACGCCTTCGTCAAGTGAGGATGTCGGTATGAGGACCTTCACGGACCTGCACGGGCGGTTCGAGCCGCCGCTCCCCGATTGGGGGCCGCCTCATCCGGGCGAGCCCGCCCACGGCTACGTCGTGCGCCTCGGAGCCATGAACGGGATCGGCAGCGTGGCCGTCCTGTTGAACTCGCACGGGTTGAACGGGCGCGACATCCAGCCCGCCGAGTGCCTGGAGCTCGCGCTGTCCTTTCCGATCTCCGGTAAGGAGCACCTGATCCAAGCCACCCCCGTGGTCTCACCGACCTCGGTCGTGATCTTGGGCCAGGAAGTCCGGCGCCAAAATTGGCAGGTCGGCCGACGCCGCTTCTGTCCCGCCTGCCTCGCGGAAAGCCCGCATCACCGGGTGTGGTGGGACCTGCCGGCGTTCGCGCGCTGCCCGGACCATGACGTCGACATCCTTGACCGTGACGCTTCGGGCCACCCCGTCCCGTGGTGGTCGGCGTCGTTCACGCACGCCCCGACCGGGACGGAGCTTCTCCGGTACGGCGTGCCGCGGCGCCCGGTCCCGCGCCCGTCACTGGAGGCTTACGTCCTCGGCCGGCTGGGCGCAGCCTGTCCGCTTCCCGTCCCTCTGCTCGACGGTCTCTCCACCTTGGGCGACGCGCTCGACGCCGTGGAAATCGTCGGGCGTATCGCCCTGGGTGGAACCTTGCGGTCGAGACCGGTCGTCGACCTCACGGAGGGCTTCGATCTGCCCACCGTGAACCGTGCCGGTTACGACGTGCTTTCGCGAGGAGTGGACGCGCTGGTCGCCCTGTTCCACGAGGTCGCCGCCGCGCGGGCCGCGTTCAAGGACGGACGTGGCAAGGGCGCGAGCTTCGGCTGGATCGGTGCTTCCCTGGAGGCCGAGAAAGGCTCGCATGTCGAAATCCTCGCGAGCTGCCTGCGGAGGGTGGTGATCGAGCGCGGCGACTTCTCGCCCGCGACCTGCGATGCCTGGTACGCAGGTGAGGCGGGATGGCTGCCGGTCCCAACCCTGGCGGCTGAACTCGGCCTCACGAAGGAACGACTTCGCCGCATCTCCGAAGCGCTCGGCATCCATAAGCGACAGTTCGGGATCGCGCGCGAGCGCTACCGGGCCTTCAGCCCGGAACAGGCGGCGCTGATCAGGAGGACATTGACCTCCCTTCTCGACAGGGCCGGGGCCGCCGACGCGCTGGGTCTTCCGCGCGATACGTTCGACGCCCTCGTGGCATCGGGCATCATCGCCTACTTCGTCCGGATCGGAGTGGGAGCCGACCGCGACCGGTTCCGGCCGGAGGACGTGGCCGCGCTGGCCGCGCGCCTCCTGCGCAAGGTCGAGGTCGCGACCGAGGTGCCGGATGGTCACCTGCGCCTAGCTGACCTCAGACGGACCTGCAAGACCAACCCGGCGAGGTCGGTCGAGGCGATCCTAAAGGGGTATGCGGTCCCGCGGGGAAGGACCGGGCCGAGCGTCGGCGACCTCTTGGTCCCCGACCCGCGTCGAGGCCGCGGGGACGGCATGCGGGCCGCGCGCGAGGCCCTGCGGACCTTCCCAGGGCTCAGCCGCTACCAAGCCGCAACCATCCTTGGATGTAGGGTCGAGACGGTCGACGGCTTGATCGAGGCAGGTCACCTGGACGTGTGCTCGGAGGGGCGTGGCTGGCGCCGGATCGACGAGGTCTCCGTCGATGCATTCCGCAGGACCTGGGCGCGCGCGGACATCTACGCCGAGGCCGTCCGCGCAGCGCGGCCCGGCCATGAGACAGGCCAGCTCCTGGAACGGCTCGGAGCCCGCACGCTACCGGTCTTCCAGAAGGACGGGAGCGTCGCGCATATGGTCGAGCGCACCGGCGCCCGGTCGCTGCTGGAGCTGTCCCGCGACCCCGACGATCCGGCCGGGGGCGGCGTTCTCGCTTTCGAGGCAGTGCTCCTGCGTGCCCTGGGATGGCGGGGCACGTTCAAGCTCGTCGGGCGGAGCCGTTGCCTGACGCTGTCCAGTGCCGCAGGAGACCTCACGCTCCGGATCAAGGTGCAACCCGACCGGGAAGCGGTCGAGGTTGTCCTGATCCGTGGCGCCCGCCCACCGGGTGATGTCCCCGCTCAAGCCGCCCTCGGCGGCCAGCTGCTATGGCGCGAGGTGACCGGTCGGCTCGAAGTGGCCGACATCGTATTGGCTCCCGAGCTTTCGACCCCTGTCGCCTGGCCGGAACTCGTGGCTCGCACCGTCGCCAGCACGGAGTTGCTGCGGGCGACGTTTCCGCAGGTTCGGAGGGGCATCACGACCAAGGCCGATCATGCCATCGGGCGCCCCTCGCCTGGCGTGAGTCCAACCCACCCGCACACGACATGATGTGGCCGTCAGGCCGAGTGACTGGGCCTCATTTCCGGACTTCGGATACCGGTTACCGGGTCGAGAAACGCGCTTTCCAGTGGTTCACGAACGATCCGGGCTCACGGGCGGCCTGCATGCCAACTCAGTGCCTCGCCGGAACCTGGGCGTTCGCCGTCGCCAGCCAGCTGCGCAGCGCGTTCGGGTCGATCCAGCCGGCCTCAGTGACCGATGCTAACAGCATGAAGACGACAACAACGCCAACGATCACTGTTGTCCGACCCTCCGCACGCCGGTAGGCGGCCATGGCCTCCGTAAGAGGACCGTCGGCGAGCGCGTCGTAGTCCGCATCGTCGAGGAAGCCGTAGAGCCTCGTACGCCAAGCCGACCGCGATCGCTCGGCCACGCCGAGGAACCTACGGTTGGTCGAGACCGACACGGCGTAGGAGATGCCGACGTAGGCTGCCACGACGGCATAGAGCCACGCGAAACCTGAGCCGCCGCCAATGCCTCCCTTCGCCGCGTCCACGGCGAGCCGGACAACCAGGGCGCCGATCGCGACGGCCACGTCCCGCCATACGGCCGCGGACAGGTCGCGGGACTGCTGGAGAAGCTTCTGCACCTCGTCCGATAGGGTCTTGCGCAGGTCGGATAGGGCCTTGAGCGTGTCCTTGCTGCCGGCCCGCAGGTGCGCCTTGTACAGGAGCCGTGCGGAATCGAGGGCGGGGCCCACGCGCTTCGGCAACCCCGACAGGAAGCTTTCCCCGGCGGTCCATTCGCGCGACAGCTCGGCGGACAGGAAGGTGTGGCGCACCTCGACGTCGGCGCCCTCCAGATAGACCCAGGCCGCGGCGGCCTGCTGCGCCTCGAAGCCGTCGGCGCCGTGTCCGGTGCCTTTCAGAGCGAGCTTGCGCGGGGGCTGACCCGCGAGCATCGCCATTGCCCCGGGACCGTCGCGGTAGAGCTCGTTCGGGAGCGCCAGCGAGATCATCGTCGCGGCCGCCTCCCGCCAGGCTGGGGCCGCGGCGCCCTCGACCTTCGCGGACGCGGCCACGTACGGCTCGATCCGCGAGGGCGCCATCAGGTCCGGGGATTGGCTGCGGACCACCCGTCGGGGCCCTGCCTCGGTCCGCGGTTCCGGCGCCGCGGCCGCCGCGGGGATATCGACCCATGGTTCGACGACATGCCCGCGCGTGCGGAAGCCTTCACCCGACCCAAGGAACGCGAGACGGACCATGGACACGCGGCAGGCGCGGTCGGCATCAAGGAGCAATGAGCGCCACCCCTCGGGGGTGAACAGGTGTTCCGCCCCGTCCCGGCGGGCGTAGGACAGCGTCACCCGCACGCGGTCGCCGTCGACGACGTCGCGGGGCGCCACGACGTCGTCCGAGCCGTCGAGGCAATCGAGGGTCAGCCAGGGCGCGTCGGCGTCGGCGACAGCCTGCCACGCTGCAAGCGCATCGCGCGACAGCGTGCCGGCGACCGTCATCCGGCCGGCGTCCTCGTTGACGACGAAACCCGGCGCGGGCCGGCTCGTCTCAACGGCCGCGTGGACGGTTCTCGGTGTCGACATCGTCCCTCAGGATCCCGGCTGTGAGGATCTCGATCCGCTGCCGCCCGTCCGGCATCGCCGTCCGTGCGGGCCTGTGCGCCTCGTCGTACAGCACCACGACACCCTCCTGCGTCTCCAGTACGCGCTTGCGGGGCTTCTGCACGCGCTCGGGATCGAGCTCGAACGATTCTTCCGCCACACCTCGATCCCGCAACCGACGCTCCAGGGTCCCTCGGATCGGCGCGGTCTCGGGCAGCACGCCGAACAGTGCCGTCAGGAGTGGCTCGCGATCCTCCGGATCGTAACGCTGGCCACCCTGCCTCAGGACGTCGTAGAGCCGATTGACGCCGCCCGCCTGCACGTCCGGCGACAGCTGGTGCTTGTGCGTCTTGTAGGCATCCTTGACTGCCTCGACGAGCTTGCCGGATAGGTCGCCCGGCTCGTTGACGCGGCGCGCGTTCAGGAAGCCCTCGAAGTATTCCGAGATGTGGGTCCGCTTGCTGCGGTCGCGGACCATGACGTGCCCCCCCGAGCCCGCCGCCAGGCGGATCAGGGCGATCTTCTGCATGGCCTCGGGCTTCTTCACGAATGCCTCCTGAAGCCGTTCGAGCTGGGGCTGCGCGGCGCCGAGCGAGTACCGGACGACCTCGTCATGGTCGTACTTGATCAGCGCATAGATCGGGTCGTCCGTGCCGACCCCGAGCTCGAACACGAGGAACGCCCCATTGCTTGTGCCTGTCCGGTGCCGGGTGTGGAAGTCCCGGGCCAGCGCCTGTGTCCCGGAAGTGAAATCCCCGCCCCCGGCGATCACGCGGAGGGCGGCCTCGACGGCCGAGCCGACGCGGAACGCGAACAGGTTGCCGGTCAGGGCCGAGCGGACCCGCCCGAGGAAGAAGGCCGGCTCCTGAAGCGGGGTGATCTCCTGCAACAGGGTCGGCTCGTCGAGATCCTTGCCGACCACGTGGAAGATCATCCGCCGGATCGACAATGCGTCCTTTTCCGCATCGGTTAGAAACGCCATCTCGCTCCCTGGGGTCGAATCGGTACCACGTTGATCGATATAGCGAAGCCTGCTGGCTCCGGCTTGCCGTCTTTCAACCCTAAGCTGGTTTTCAACTGGGATGGAGGGCTGTCAGCCTTCTCCGTTCTTGATATGTTCGTACATAAGCAGCGTTGATGCAACCGCCGGACCCATCGTCGATGGTACGATCTGCGGCCCGCACGCCCAGCCAACAAGCCGTCGTCACCACGGCGGGGGCTAAAAAACGAGAGACTTTCGATCGGTGCAGATTATAGGCGGATCTGGAAGTCAGGGTGGGGCAATGTCGCGCCGGCGGTGCCGCTTCTTCCTTGACGGCCCACTGGCCGTTTCGGATCGCCAAGGCGGTCGCATCATCTGCTTCTACAGCCGTCGGGTCGGCAACGAAGCGCTCGACTGCCTACGATGCTTCTAGATGCCTCATTACCGATCCTGCGCTGGCTCTGCCCGCCGCAGGGAGGGGCACATCTGCCCCTGTCATGAGCCAATGCCGCCCGAATTCAAAAACCCAGGTCGCAGAGCTATTTGACGCGATAAGATTCGACCGGTCGCCGCGACCGGCGCGACGGGTCGCCACTCACGACGCGACTTGGCGCCATCGTCGGTCCGATACCGGCACCTACTACATGCACCGTGACCTGCCGGGGATTGCGGCGTGGCATAGGGATGGGATGTCATAGGTTTTTTGGGCTAGGAGCAGCGCATCCCTTTGGACAATGCCGGATACCTTACCGGATTTGGGGGCGTGACCGGGCTCGTTCGGACCGACGGCCCCATGACGATCACCCTCGCTCAGTTTGCGAGCCGCCATGACCCAATAGGTCCCGTCATACGCGGCACTTATCGGGCCGCTCGACCGTTCGAGCGGGGGAAGGGGTGGCATCATGAGCAAGGCTTAGGATTGCCACCCTCGCAGATGGGATCCTATCCAACGGAAGCGAACCTCCTCCTGCAGTTTGTGGATTGTTGCTGAGGGACTTGCACCCTTAAGATCCGATCGGCGGCCAACCAAGACCTGACCCGGCGCCACCAAACATCTACTTTGGCGCGGTTGCGCCGACCCCAGATCGTGATGGTCTTGATCCGACTACAGGGTTGTGATATGGGCAGGTCTTCTATTTCCCGGCCCCGCATTGAACGACTGACGCACAGAGTAGAAACTTTGTTGGCGAGCAGGGGCGATAATTGGATCTTTCGTGGCGTTCGGTCGGATCTTGAGTGCGCAACCTGCACGCTAAATGCTTGATATTGCTAGATATTGAGTCGTGGATTAACTGACGCCCTAGAACTTAAGCCTCTTTAGAGCTTAGGTTTTTGGCGATCCGGTCCAGCCTGGAAATCTCTGAGTGAGCCCGTCTGTCACGCTGCTGTCAAAAGCAACGAGGCTGAACACGTGGCAACAATTCGTAAGCGCGGGATATCCTGGCAGGCCCAGGTCAGACGCGACGGCTACCCTGCCATCTCAAAATCCTTCAGCACCAAGGCGGATGCTCTCTCTTGGGCAAGGGAGAAGGAGCGAGCCATTGAACGGGCTGAACTCCCGATAGCCGCCAAGCAGGCAGGCAGTGTCACGGTTGGCGACCTCCTGACCCGCTACGTGGAGACCGTCACACCGGCAAAGCGTGGGGCACGGTTCGAGAGGTCACGGATCAATACCCTCCTGGCCCACCAGATCGCCCAAGCCTCCCTTAGTAAGCTGTCGCCTGCCATGGTGGCTCGCTACCGAGATGACCGGATGGCTGTGGTCTCGGGGGATTCAGTGAGACGGGAACTCACGATCCTTCGCCATTGTCTGAGCCTGGCCAAAAGGGAATGGGACGCTCCACTGTCCAGCAATCCGGTTTTGAGCATCACCCTTCCGGAGCCTTCGAGAGCACGAGACCAAAGGCTTGAGGCTGACGCAGGACAGAAGCTCCGTGCTGCCATTGGTTCGGCCCACGCTTGGTACCTCCTCCCGGTCATTGAGCTCGCTATCGAAACAGGGATGAGACGGGGTGAACTCCTGTCCCTGCTGTGGAGCAATGTGAGCCTAGAAAGGCGGACTGCTCACCTACCGCTTACGAAGAACGGTCACGCTCGGACGGTAGCACTTACCCCGAAGGCTATAGAGGTGCTGAAGGAGCTTCCTCGGAAAGATGCACGTGTCATCCCGGCAAGCGGCAATGCTGTCCGTCTCGCTTGGGAACGCCTCAGGGAGAGAGCAGGGGTGCCGGAACTCCGCTTTCATGATCTAAGACACGAGGCTGTCAGTCGGTTCTTCGAGATGGGTCTAACTGTGCCTGAGGTGGCTCTTATGAGTGGGCACCGGGATACTCGGATGTTGATGAGGTACACCCACTTAAGGCCGGAGGCTGTAGCCGAGAAACTGGCCAGGGCTGCGGAGAACAGAACGTCATCCTAGACCTAAGCAAACCGCCATGTGTGTCTCGCCACAAGGCCACATCTGCAGGGCTGCATCGTCGCCCGGTGTTATGCCCTGTGTCAGACCCGTGCGGATGGACGGGGTTTCGGACGTACTATGGGACGTGCGTGTTAAGCCGGTCATAACGACGGATCAGCGTTCGATACGTCACCATCAGCAGCGGTTGAGGATGTAGGTTCTGCAAAATGCGTTTTCTCCTAGCTATCTTTATTGTCCTGACAGGAAGCCCGGTGGTGGCTTATGACTACTGTACCGTGACATCCGGGACTTACAACTTAGCAATCGGGGATATATCCGCGAGCCTGAAGCGGTACACGGCCTGTATTGGAAACAGTCGAGGCAATGATCCCTGTATATCAGAGTTCAATAAGCTGAAGATTGCTCAAAGTGCATTCGAAAGCACGGTTGCAGGTGTGCAGGTAAGCTGCCGACAATAATAATTTAAATAATAATGATAGAAGGAGGTCGCACCTCCCTTCCTTGCCTTTCCTTGCGTTTGGTCGACCTACAGCCGCATCAGGTCTAATGCGGTATCACATGGTGGAAGCGAGCGAGACAGTGCGGCCAAAAATGATGCAGCGATCTGCGAGGCCAATAGCCTGATAAGGTTCAGCCTCGTATACCCCCCGGTACAGCTATCAAATTTGATTTATTTGGTCCTCGTTGTATGAGACAGTTCCCATTTGCTGAAAGCAAGATCAGACTATGAGTGAAGACACCACGTCTACCCAGTTCAACGAGATTGACCGGTTAGAACTCGCTGCTGAGGTCGTGTCGGCTTACGTGTCGAACAACGCGGTCCAAACAGCAGACCTTCCAGGCCTCATAGTGACCATTCACAGCACGCTTGCGAGGCTGGCGACCGGGGCGGGCCAGGCCAGCGAGATGCAGGTTGAGAAGCCAACAGCGGCGCGGATCAGGAAGAGCATCACACCCGACGCGCTCATCAGTTTCGAGGACGGCAAGCCCTACAAAACCCTTAGACGGCACCTCACGATACGAGGGCTTACCGCAGAAGCCTACCGTGAGAAGTATGGTCTCCCTTCTGACTATCCTATGACCGCAGCAAGCTACTCAGCTCAACGTGCGGAGTTGGCTCGGTCGCTCGGGCTTGGAATACAATTTAGGAAGTACGTGGCGGCTCCTAGCGACACGCGGTCAGACTTGCCGATGGGTCATCAGGGTGAGGCGAAAACTGTTGCCACTGAGTAGCGCAGCAGGAGGGGTAGAGGGGGATTTTATGAGAAACTTTCGAGGCCCCTACCCTCCACTCCGGTTCGCTTGAGTTCCCCCTTGCCGGACCCCTAATGCCTTCAAGTGAGCAGGGGGAGAGCATCAGTGTGCTAGTGTAAGGCCTTCAGGTTGGTCAAGCACACATGAGGAGGGGGATCGCTGGATACTCACTATCAAGCGCCGCACGTTCGTAGCGCAGGTCGAGCAGCTTCTCATTGAGGTCAGCAAGGCGGGTCTGCTCTGACCAAGCGTTGCCGTTCACCTCGATCAGGTCCAGCAACTGACGGTTCAACGTTTCGACCACCTTCTCAGCTTCAGCGATGTAACGGTCTAGCAGCCAAGCCCTATCTGCTTTATTCATAACCGTTCTCCTTATAATAACCACCACTCCCAAATTATTCATATGTTATTATTGCAGCGGATTGAGACTAGAGTCGTAGCCTAACGGTTAATTTTTGGTTAACAGTTGATATGAGCAATTGATCCTATGATTTCAAATAGGACGTTAAATAAAAATAGGACACGAATGAGCCACGGTGGGTCTGAGAGCTGCTTAAGTGTTCATTGAATAAGGGCGGCTAGCCAGCGGTTCCCAGTTAGGATATCGGCGTCTCGGAGATCATTTGCACGACACTCTAACCTAGACCCATTCTCCACCCCGCCTTGTCAGTTTAGCAGCGCGGGGTTCTTCTTTGGTGGGGCAGAGGGTGAGAGAGGGACGTGGTCTTTCGTCTAATTGTATACAAAGCCGATGTGTGATCTCCATTGCCGTCTCATCAGGGCCGTCCGTCCTGAGGGGCATCATCGCTGAGCCTGAGTGCCGCAAAGCTCTCTGACCTGCCGACGATCAGGTTCAGGACATAGGGCAAGGTGATGACCGCGAACGTGGACCATGGGCCTTCCGCCATCCTTGTCGTTGAGGATGATATTCTGGTGCGGATGATTGCTTCGGACATTCTCTCGGATGCGGGATTTAGGACTTTCGAGGCTCATGACGCACACGAAGCCATGACCTTGCTAGAGCAGTGTCCGATCGGACTGAATCGATTAGGGTTTTGAGAGCGGCGCAGATGTGATTCGATGCCCGGCTTTCCAGGAGGAGAGCCGAATGCCCTCAGCCCTGTCAGCCGATCTGCGTGA
>Ga0160428_1000462_pt1 | contig 45662 bp, 44 predicted proteins | sample SolpanmetagenomM_FD_108198 | JGI IMG/M metagenome (GOLD analysis project Ga0160428, IMG submission 108198) | Solar panel surface microbial communities from Lawrence Berkeley National Laboratory, California, USA - M | ecosystem: Engineered > Built environment > Solar panel > Unclassified ... | reverse complement strand
CCGTGGCAACTAGTAAACTACAAGGAGTAGTGATGTCAAGACAACACGTTAAACAACAATGCGAAGAGCCAGTTTAACAGTAGATTGTAGTTATTTCACATTGTGCTGCACAGTGCACGGCAACGGAAGCAAATCACTACGGCGCGACGAGGTCGTAAGATGTTTCACTTTATGATTGCAGGAACTATTAAGGAGACTCTACGTACTATAACGGCTGCGTTAACGGTGCTGTACGTGTAAGTATGTAATCACTTAGCTAAAGTGGTTGCAAACATGCGCTCTTTCCTCATTTTTCCCCACGAAGGGTTTTGCGAGGTTTTACCGAGGCATAAAGTTGGGTTTAGGTAGCGCTACGCAGCTCTAATAGGGACGCCGCCGTAGCTGTTACGGTCCATTCCTAATTCGGGACGAATTATAGGAAAGGGGGGATGTAATGTGATGCGCAGGCCTGGTAAGCCCTTAGCATAAGGCCTAGGCCGGCACCAAGGACGGTCTATAGGAGGACCCTCTAGGGTCCGTAGCCCTACCGTACAGAATAAAAGGCAAGACAGCCTGCCTCCCCTCCTGGAGGCATCGATTAGCTTGACTACTAATTGACACTATACCCCTCTATATACTCCCTATCGTATTAACCCTTACACTAGCTACCGCCAGACCTTTACCTTTAGCGCGCCTACCCTTTACTTTTAGAGTAGTAGAAGCGGAGAATTAAGGATGAATTAGCATGACTGCTATAGCAAGGCGCCGGACGCACTTCTAATAGTAGTCGCGAAAAACTAGAGGCACGGAGAGCAAGTGCTTAGGAGGGAAGAAGCGCTAGTAAAATAGAAGGATCTACGACGGTTAGCTAAAGCACCTATAAGGGACCGATAACTAACCTTAGTAGCTTAATGTAATAGAGCGTCTAGGTGTAGTTATAGGACCGGAAGGCGCAACAGGAGAAGAGTCTATATTGTTAATGTTGTTTAGTGGTGGTAGAAGAATTGTTATTATTATTATTAAAAGAGGAAAACGTTAGGACAGGCCTACTTATATAGATCTAACGCGGTGGGTCACTAGGGAAGCAACAATAAACAATCACACGTAGTAAACTATCATTAAGGGCAACTAGCTTAACAAACAGATGATTACCAAGACTATAAACAACGCGTGGTGTTTCAGATCGAAAAGATCCAAATAAAGTTGAACCCTAGAGGCTACGCTAACGGACCGCGAGAGGCACGACCCCGTAGAAGGACATTATCTACTAGCCTACCCTCGCGTACTCACGGGCTCTCGCACCTACAAAGGTCCGCTAAGAGATCTAAACACTCTTTTCCCTATAGGGGTTTTTATTAAGGTTAGATGGTCTAAGACTGCTGCGATTCGGGACGCATCGTAGGGAGGAGAGATATAATGTAATGAATCTACCTCCCTAGTATCCCGGATCTAAGTAGTACCGGAGCGGTCCCACTAGGGGTCCTGCAAAGGCACATACTTTATAGGAGGAGTCTCCCCTTAGGAGTCTCCTCATCGTTTAGTCTCACTACGAATCTAATACCTACAAAGCATAAGTATCCTCGTGCTCTCTATCTAAGCCATACCTATTCCATCTACTATTAGTAATGCGGCACCTACATCTTTCGAATATATTCTTATTCGCTCTATATTCTTCTTACATCTTCGGTATTCGCTGTCATGTCCAACTCTAACTTCAATTGCAAGATAGACCTTAAAGCCTTAATAGGTACACGTCAGACAGGAATGTCGCAACTTATAAGTTATTGTAGACATCAACATCTCGCCTTTTAGCCCAGAGCTGCCTATGAGCCATGCCCTACAGCCAAAATTAACATACATTAAGGCATACTAAGTTGAAATCGGCATCACAAGCATCGGCCACTGATAAAGTCCTGGCTTCAATCTTAATCTACTTAATATACAAGAACCTCTAACTCCGGCGAACGGAGAGCTGGTTCGCATCTAATATCTCCTAGAACTCGCCTTTATCTCCGCCAAATGAGATCCTTCTCAAGCTCAGAACTCTTACGGTCGTATCGGTAAGAGGCTCCTGCTATGACCTCGTCAGGATGATCAGGTTGAATACGTCCATCATGCGATAACCACGAGCCAGCACTCCCACCTCCAAGCCTTTCATACATGGACTCCGGTAAATTTACCACCTTCAAGTCAAATCCCTGGCCACCGATTTGGGTAGGCATACGACGTCTACGCCACAAACTCTCGGACTCGAGGTCTAGCTCGCCAGCGCTAGCATAAAATACGTCAAAAAATCCCCAAACATGTACTCGCACTCCAATTGCCGTCGGAAAGGCCTCCAATACGACTTCAATACTTTTGTCAGGTAGACGTAGGATCTGTTTCGGGTTGATATCCTCAATGCCAATGCGACAGTCTCTTGGACTAAACCACTCAAAGAACCAGGGCCATAACGCACCTTTCGTGGTGACTAGAACCGGGTGACCAGTGATAAATTTGGGTAGTTGTGGTTGTATGGTATAGCGGCAAGCTCAACCTCGTTGAAACAAGTGAGCTCGGGTAAGTTATTGCGGATGAATTCAAGTTGCTCAAGTGTTGCAGGAGATTCGTCGGAACCTCTCGTTGCTAGGAGTTGTGCATGATGAGCAAGGACTGTCACGAGGAGGGTCTTACGTCTTTTGATCAACATAGAAAGGCTCAAAGTCCGCTCTTAGACATCTGAGCGCAGACTATCACCCTGAACACGAAGTCTAAATCACTTCACCGGAGAAGCTCTCAGATTGTGGCTAAAAGCAAATCTAATGGACCGAATTACTCGATGAAGGACTCTAAGCATGTCAAGAGTAGTCTTTCTTTGTATCGGGGACGTTGCGAGGTGGTTGTGGCCTATGGGGCCCGGAGGAGTCATAGTCCTAGTTTTCTAGCGGTTAGAACCCGCTGTTACCTCAAGATATCGCAGCTTAGCATCTGCGAGATGTGATGCACCTCGCTCGAGACTCCAGCGAGATCGGCCTGGAGCGAGGAAACGCAAAGCAAGGTCAGCTGCGCCTGCTCCGACGCCCTTAAGATCAGCGTCCTTATCGAAGTCGTTGAAATGCTTCGCTAAACCCATGTCGTGGTATTGAATTACCTCCAGATACTGCTCGGGTCTGGACTTTCCCGATGCAGGCCAACTTCGGTGCACCTCATATACGGCACCACAACCTGTGGATTGGATATCAGGAGACTGGACATCGCGGCAGAGCAAGTGGGGTGTTTTGTAGATACTTTCCACGACTTCGTCACATTTCTGATAAAAGATAGACTGGAGCTGATAGTTATTGCAGCAACATTTGCAATCACAGAAAGCGATCCCGGAGTAGTGGCTTGTGTGGATGACGGATGGATGGATATGGGTACGACAGCTTCAATGTGCTTTGAATACGTATTGGGAGATGCGTATCGTTGTCCCACATAGCGTGACTTGTGATGTTCCATCCGTCAATCGTGAAGGACGCTCCCAACAAACTCAAGGGTACGCCATATAACGCGTCGTGATAATGTTTCGCTCGCATGACCAGGCGCAAAGCCGGCAGACCAATCAGGATACTATTGGGTACTTCGAGTCCCTGTTTCGCTTGGTGTTCACCCGTTGAAACTCGATTCTCTGAGGTTTATCGTGCTGCAATAACTCCAGGGTGTTTCCCAGAATGAACATGAAATCTTTGTTTGTGAGGCATAGACTAGCACGATCATGTAGTTCAAGCATTCCTGCAATGAGTAAGACGACCTCTAGCGGAAGATGCGCGATCGAGTGTGCGGAATTTGCTGGCTTTGGTTTTATCAATTTTGCTATAATTGCCAGGAGGACATTGTTGATCAGCTGCAGGAGTCGACAGGCCCACGTAGGAGATCTTACAGGAGATATCCTGAAAGGCTCTCGTTGGATTTGCGACTGCGACATTTCCAGGTGTTGTGTATATTGTGTATGGTATGCCGAAGATGTAACAGACGCCAAAAAGTAAGCCTGTGGTGTGAAACGATAGTGGTCGAAACTGTGAGGCCAGCGTACTATTTATGTATGCTCGATATGTAAACGAACCTTAAAGTCGTGGTTTGGAACCAAGTGAGTACGCACCAAGTCTAAACATGGGAGAATACTATACTTGTAATAAGAAAGAAATAAGCAATGAAGCCACCCCAATCACAATTCAATTCAGAACCCTCGAGTTCTGATTAGGTTTTTGATTGCAAATGGCAGGCACGCTTCACAGCCTGTTTTCATGCTATTTCCGAGCGCCTTGAACACTGCGATCCCACGCGAAGTTGTTAGCATCGAGACCGTGATTGGTGAAGCTAGAAGAAGCGTAGAGTGGCAGTATGCCTCACGGCCTATCTTCGAGCTTATCTTAGGGAGCTCCATTGCTGCATACTAGGCGAGCTTCTTTGGATCAAACCATCAGTTAGTAGAGCTGGGCGGAGTAGGATAGTAGCAGCACGCTTCACGGCCTGTTTTTAGGCTCGTTTGATAAAGCTCGGTTGCCGCATTCTAGGCGAGCTTCGTTAGGATCATCCATGCATTGGCGAAGCTGAAAGAACAACGGCAAGCCTCACAGCCAAGCATCGAGTATCGCAAACACTCGCAATGCTTATGTTTACAAGCACAGCGGTCACCATTGCTTGTTTTGAAACTCGTACTGAACAGACACATACAACATCAACACTCCAGAGTTTCGAGCCAACCATGAGCGTCTACCATTTAAAACTTTTCCTTGAGGAATCCAAAATCTACTTACCTCTTCTTACCTCTTCCGCCGCGTCCACCTTTCGCCTTGCTTCCACCACTGCCACCACCAGAAGTCCCAGCCTTACCTCCCATCATAACTCTGACACCTCTGACCGGTACGACACCGAACGCAGCTTCCTCTCGTTCCTTCAACTCCTTCAAGCACTCCACTTCCCTTGGCCAGATCCTCTCCTGATCCTCACCCTTCTCATCCACGTTCTTCTTATTCTCTGCATCCTTGTTCCACCTCCCCAGGATTTCCCTTACAGCTTTACCCTTCTTCGTGCTGCCGGGTTGCAACTTAGCACGATATTTGTACTTGCCCAGTGCAGTCCAAGGAGCACAAATTGGAATCGCCGCCACAACTTCATCCCCAGCTAACAATGTTCCAACGAGCGCGTCCATGTCCACAGCCGCGCTCTCGCCTTCATCTTCTTCCTCCTCTCCATTTTCCTGCTCCATCAGGCGCTTCATCTCACGCTCCAATCCAGCCTTTTGCGCCTTTTCGGCAATCTCTTTGCGACGTGCCTTTGCCGCTTGTACTTCCTGCTCTTTCTGCTCACGAGCAGTAGCCTCAGCGGCCGCCTTATTAGCGCCTGCTGAGGAGCCTAGGAGTTGCATCGCCAATTGACGGTCTTCCTCATCTTGGTCGGCATACTTCTGAGCAAGTCTTTTGGCCTTTGCACGTTTGCCACGGGTTAAAGGGGCGTTGGTTTTCGGCTTAGCAGAGGAGGAAGGGATACTTGTTCCTGTAGCGTGATTGGTTGTGGACTCGTCGTCTGTAGGTTCAGCCAAAGGTTGATTCGAGGTGGGCTTAGGCACGGTTGATCCAGCGCCTGATGAGATGTTATCATTGACCTCCGTTGTTGATACTGCCTCGTTCTGGTCCTCATCTTCATCGTCATCGTCCGAAGGCTCGCTTTCGATTTGTGTAGTGCCTGCTGTTGTTGAAAATGTAGCATGGTCGCCAAGAGGATTCGTGTATTTCCGTTCGCGGCCATCACCATTAGCATGCTGTTCCTCCTCATCATCTTCTTCTTCATCATCAGTCTCCTCGGGTATCTCCTCATGTGCTTCTTCTTCATTCTCGGAGGCTTGTCCAGTGGTATCTTGCGTAGCCTCGAGCGCACTACGAGACTCTTCTTTGTCGTCCTCGGCAGTATTATCCTTCACTGTAGTAGGATCTTGAATACGATGCTTAAGATGCCTGGCTTTACTCTCCTCACTAATTTGAAACATAATGGCGAAGCCTAGTAGTAGTTGAGCAGGGGGCAAGAATTGTTTCTTTCCCTTGATGTGAAATGTGCCTGGCTGCATATAATCTCCGGATGGCGCAATTTTCGAGACTTGCTCAGCAGGTACCCACCACGCGGACATGACTGCTTTCGACTCCCATGCTGAGGATGTGGCGATAGACAGATTACCGGCTTGCGAGAGGGTGCTGGGAGGGATCTCGGCATTAGGTGTGGCTGGGTTATTCTTGATAATGACCGGGGCGGCACCGTTAAGGTCGGCATGTACAAAGATGTCGCCCTTCTTCAGGTATTTCTTGTAGAGTATGTCATTCTGCTGTAAGTCCTTACCACCAAGCACGAGATAGCCATCCGATGAGATGAAGTAGATGAACTTCTCAAACCAAAAGGCCTTGCGTACTGCACGCAAAACAGTCTTCTCTTGCTTCAGAGCTTTCTTGAGGTCGGTCTCAATCTTTTGCGTTTGACTTTTCAGTGCTTTTTCTGAGGCTTGTACGGTCTTTTCTTGCTTGGCAGCAGCATTGCGACGTTGTTCATAATATTCCCTGGCGTTGGAATAGCCTGATAGTGCGAGATCAATATCAACTGTGAGTCGTTTATCTTCTACCTTCTTTAGCTCTGGCTTTGTAGCTTTTTTCGAAGATGGTGCCTCTTCTTCGCTATCCTCGGCCTCCTCGTCAGTCAAGTCATCACCCTCCACATCATCGTCTTCCTCCCATTCAGCAAGCAATAGCGTGGCCGTGTTTTCATTAAGTTTGAGCGGCAACTTGATCAATTCTGCCACAGGATTTTGTCGCTTCTGCTCGAGTTCAATCAGGCGATCAATCTCTACCCAGTCCATGCCCTGGGCTATTAGTCCATTTATAGCTGCAGTGGCCTCCTCGACTCGTGCTAGATTAGCTTCTATGGCCTGTGCTTTCCGCACGTTGAGTTCCTGAACTTGTTGCAGACTGCCGATTCTTCTCTCCTGATCTTGCTTCGCGTGTTCCAGCTTCTTACGTGCTTGGTCTTCTTTCTCCTGAAGTTTGGATTCTAGCTTTTGACCTTCGATTGAGGAGTAAAAGTCGTCGACGGCCTTGTTGAAACTGTCAAAGTCAACAATGTGGACAGAAGAGTCGTCAAGAAATTGCTTGGGCTTGAATGGGTAGTAGTCATCATAAAGAAGATCTTCCCGCTTTGGAGGTTCTGTGGACTCAATCTCTCCTTCTGGCTTTCGCTTGGCTATTATATGGCCCACTGGCTTGCTCATACACTCCTGCACGATACCGTTGGCTTGACGTAATGCGTCCATGACCTTTGCCAGAACGTCTTCTTTCTCTATCACATCTTGAGGTTGTACTTGCGCATCAATATTGACGACCTGCAATACATGATCCAATAACGGCGGCGGGAACTCGCTGACACAGGACGCTAAAGCCTTTCTCAACATGTCGTTCGACTTCTTCTTACTCTTCTTCGCTGGTGTCTGCTGTGCATATGCAGCCATCTTGTCCACGTAACTCTGCAGGCCAGTTTTCACCCTTTTTTCCGTCAACTCAGGAACACCATTGATATTCTGCCTCTCCGACAAGTTATACACAGATCCCAGGCGTACATGCTCATGCTCTGCGCCCTCATTTACAGTTCGCAGGACACCAATGACATTCAGCTCTTTATCCGTCAAGATGATGTTTCCTCCAGCGTAAAACTCCAGGAACAAGCGGTATAGACCATCGCTAAATTGAAACTCGAGTATGCGATCTGTTCCTACTTGCTGAACACAGGTCACTCGTCTCGTCTTCAATGACTTCCTTAGTCGAGCGACGAAAGCAGAGGGCGCGGCGGCTGTGGTTCTCGCAAAACTGGTAAGGTGACAGCGAAAGCCAGAGTCGACGACGAACTGCTCTCGATGGTCTGGTTTGGCGAATTTAAAGAGGAAAATTCGTGTCGAGAGATCGTAGATGTTGACCACGCGGAGTGAGGTTAGGCTTTGGGCGAGCTCTGAGGCGATGACTTTGACGTCGAGGGAGGAAAAGCGTTGTTTCATCTTGACACAGAAGTAGGTGACGTTCGAGGACAGGGATATCAATACGATAGACCAATTGTTGTGCACTTTGTCAAACATGTAAATAATGTCGACTTTCAGATGTCGTCATTTTCAAGTTAGGAGGACCACACGTGACCCAATCCTCTCAACTACCAAAAACCATCCCTCTCACACACACAACACCCGCACAGTACACTACTCGACTCACATGATCCAGGACTTACAAGCCACGAGAAAGAGAATCCTGCAGAGGACGACTAACTGAGTAGTCGAGAATGTAATTACTTCTGGTGGTTCTGGATGCATGTGCGAGTATGTGACTGGGGTGTTGTGGTGGGCAGGGTGTTTGGGAAGTTCGAGTGCGAGTGTGGTGCGTCAGTATTATGCTGTTCAAGGTTTCATATGTTGTTCAAAATAAGAAAGGCAGGAGCGACATACACCAGGATGGGAAGGCGCTCGCTACCTCACATCAGAACAATGAACATTGGGTAAAACGAGTGCTCGCATCTATATTATCACACCAATAGAAAAGGCATTGAATTACAGAATGGCATCAGATCGTCTATTGATATCCGTGCTATATGACCTTGATGACTAGCAAGCCTCAAACATCGAGCATCCTGTCATTAACTAGACATATCACCTTCAAACCCCAACCTTCTCTTCCTCCAATCCAGTTCTTTTTCTTTCCCAGCTTCCCAATCTTGCCTACTAGATGTGCCAAGTCTTCCACCTCGCTAGCATCCGCATCCTTCACCATTATGACGATAGGTCCATTCCTTCCATCTACCTTCGCCTGGAAGTTTATCCTGTCCTCTGCTCTGACCACACCTGCAGGCCACAGAAATCCTAGTACTGAACATACTCTTCCAACATACTTGCACCACCACGCGACTTCTGGAGTCACGATGGCTTGCAAGTTCCGGAAGAAGCCAACGTCAGTAGGACTCAGGTCGCCTTCTCCACCCCATCGTTCACTTAATATTAATGCCACAGCCACACGCTCGTCATGAGACAAGCCATGTACGCCAGCGAGAGCACCTGATGTGGTCAGGCGCAAAGAAGTTGCAGCTCGAATCTCCTTGGTGTGCGACAGTGCCGCATGCAAGAGGTTGACTACAGGTCTGACTAGATCTTGAATGAGCACTGGTACAGGTATATCTTCTGTCGGTAGACAAGCTCGTGTGAGTTCTTCCAGATATCTTGCGGAGTCGCGTTCATACGATGCAGTGGCCACTTCTAACGGTACTTGTCTGCGTACATCTGTGCTTAAGGTTGAGAAAAGGAACCCCTCTCTGACACCACCTTGAGCAAAGCGGACGCTGGAGATAGACTGCGGTAGTGCGGCAGTGAGTTGTGTTACCAAGAAAGCAACGGCAGGTATTTGACTGGCGCGACGGTCGGAAATGCGGAAAATCGTGGAGCCTTTCTCTGCGACGTCAGCTTTAACTTTCGAGGTATCTTGAAAGGTTGACGGATGCACTGTAAAGCCATTGATGATTGGGATAGGATATGGTTGAACGGGATGGCCATCCATCAAAGAATTGCCATATCCTCTGAAGCCACCTCCAGAGAGGAAGAGAGGAAAAGACCGAGGCTCGCGTGCTGGCTTGATCTTGTTCCAAGCAGCTGCAATATTACCCTTGGTCTCTGCTGCGAAAGCATCCACAGCTTCTTGTCCCTGATTTTGTGCTTCTAATAACCTTCTCAGTACTGCTGCTGCTCCATACGGTAGGCTGACACTGGCGCCAGCCCTGATATCGACGACGCCATCTACTTCTGTCATCCAGGTCATCTGTGTTGAACCACCCCCAAGGTCCATGATCAATCCTTGCACTGTACGGGCGCTGCTCGCGACACCCATGGCACCAACACGACCTTCTTCTTCTTTTGGTAGCATTTGGACTTCCCAGCCTGTCGCATCCTGGATTTGCTTGCGATATTCCACAGAATTGATCGCTTCTCGCGTGGCTTCCGTGGCAAGGACTTTGATCTGATCGTTTGGCACACCAAAGTCTTCGCATGTACGCTTGAAGCGTGAGAGAGCAACGAGGACAGAGGAGATTGTGTTGGCATCTATAGGAGCTTTTGTGCCGGTACTGACGAAGGTATGAGGACATGAGCAAAGCAACTGGCATAAGTTAAGGAAATATCTACCTGTATTGAGCATCGTATAACGATATTCCAAGACGATCTTGATATATTGTAGGTAGATTGCGAGCAGTCGCGGGTGAGAGATCAGATATCGAAAATCTGATGCCATTACTGATAGCAGGTTTAGCAGGAATGGTTCACAAGGAGGTGTGGCTAAGGTTTAGTTACTAACCTTCCCATGTCCACAAGACCGTGGTAATTGTAGGTCTTGGTTGTCATAGCTCTAATCTGCGCCGCCTATCCTAAATAGCAAATAGCACGAGACTTTTTTTGCCAAGCCAGTGAAGAATATGGTTCGGTCTGTCACAACACTAAGGTACCTTGTATATTACTTCAACGTTCCTCGAAATGGATCACCGGCAACATAGCAATACAAAGTCAATGAGACTGCAAGAAAATTTTGTACTGGTTAGTTCGTGCAAAGCTGGTATTCTCGTTCAGCGCGAAATCAATCGAAACTGACGTCACTGCGCATGAGAGGCTTTTTATCAACCGAATAGTCCAATCCAAATATCACTCGCTGGAAGTTCTCCATATGCATCAGTTAGCTCAATGCGCCTCTAGGAAGGCTTAATGGTGACAGATGGTGCGAGGTTGACCAGAATCGAGAGTCCTCCAGTTATGTCAGGGTATCATTTTTGAGATCAAACTCAACGACCTGCCAAATGAAATCGTCTTTGATATTTCATAATTCGTTCATCTTCATATTCATACTGTGGCCAGTGGTCCCGACTTGTATTCCCTCCAGCGAATAGCGAACGGACCTTTTGCGTAGGATGCCTCGACAGCAACTCCGGCCATGATAGCCTCGCACTTCTTTTGCAAGGTCTTCTGCGCTTTTTCTTCCTTGCCCAACTCTTCCTCCTCGTCGTCAGCGCCTCTCCTCCCTTTCTTGTTCTTCTTTTTTGTGGTCTTCGCAACTGTGTCCTTGGCATCATCATCCACAGGCACGGTCCAACCGAATGCGACTAGTCTTCGGGCAGCACACCGTACTTGTTCTCGTTCTCTCGCCCGTCTTTCGCCAGCCAGTCTCTTTTCGCGCATCTCATCTGTTTCCTCCAGCTTTTCCGCCCATCCACGTTCGCCACCCATGGCACTAAAGTTGAGTTCTGTCTCAAGCTGACTTGGCCTCACTTTTCCTGCTCCAAAGTCTTTTGCTGCAAAGTCCTTGACTTCATCCTGCTTTGCTGTATGTCCACGATCAGGTACTGGATGACTGCGATCTGGTAGGGTCAATGGAACACCGCCAGATGCACTGTTTTCGCTCATGTATGCCTCATCATCTGTAATAGGCACGCTGGCAGTACCATCAATGGCCGAATCGTTGTCCGTCGTTTGTTGTTCTACATTTTCCTTCAGCCGTACATTCCCATAATCCAAGTCCTCATGCTCAGCTTCGTCAGCACCCAATGTCCGCCTGGGCTTATTTCTACTACGACCATGTGTCCTCGTAGGGTCGAACCGAGATCCGAATATGATTGTTTCTACATCTTCAACTTGTACTAATATCCGCTTGTCTCCTTTCGCTGGCTTCTTCTTTACGATCGACTCTTGCTTGAGTGGTGCTTGAGGTGCAGTATTCGCTGTTTCTGTAGCTAGTGAAGCTGGGTCAGCGCCACCAAGAAGAGCAACAAACGTTTCTTCTATTCGACGGTCCAGAGGATTGGTTCGGCGACTACGACAGCGATCGGAGCAGTATTTGACTGTGGTTGCAGACTTGTTAGGTTTGCCTAGTGCAACACAATGTTAGCGCTGATCAGTTGGGTATTGGATGATAGAAGAGTACTTGCTCATAACACGACCGCAACTCTTGCAGTACTGCACACTCTCCTCGCCGTCTTTCGTCAGATAGAGCGGCGGAGGTGTGACGGAATGCTTTGTCGGTCGCGACCATGAATTCGACGAAACGGACGAGTGCATGTCGGCGCTTCTTACAGAAGGGAGACGAGGTATTTGGGGACTACGGAAACAAGCGAGTGGTTGAGTAGGGAAATCAGTCGACCTCTGGGCTATTATACGACACAATCTTCTCATTCACAACTATTAACAAAGCTGTACATGGGTGATATGAAGGCATTTTGGAGAGAAGGCCATGCAATTGGGATGATGTCAATGTTCACGTCACGTGCTCTTTTAGCTACAAGTACCACTCCACTTGTTCTTTTCCGATTCTCGAAGGTGCCGATGAAGCGTTACAAAAGACTGGAGACTTGCTGGAGCTTAGACTATAATGGTTGATGCAGGGCATTGTAAACAAAACAACAACGCGTCACTTATAAATGCTGCTTGGAATACTTTGCGTTGAGATTGGAACTGCAGCACTGTATTACCATCGTAAGCAAAGACTTACCCCTCTCACCCACAGCATCTGCACAACTTGCTGGTGACCATCTCATGCCTGCTAAGACAGGTATAGCCCGACCGCTGTGCGTATGTAGTCAGCTGATCATGCTCGGGCTGCATGCCTGTGCTCTGTTTCATGCACAGCACACATCCTGTCACGAAACCATCACGTTAACGCGTTTTAAGTTTAACCTTACCTTGCCGACTAGGCTACTTTGTCTCATGATCGGATGGGCTTGTGAGATCGCACAAAGGAGCACTCGAGGATAGCTTGAGCTTGACTTACGATAGGCACCGATTTGGCACCAGCGATACTTTGACAATGATTTTGAGGAATGTGTTTCATGTTTCTGCAATGTTCATCCTTGAAACGTGGCTTGGGAGAAAGCTCCTATGATACGCGTTTCGGTTATATCGCCGAGCTGTACAGTACAGTAAGGCTTGCGTCCTGGTCAGACAGACGGGTGACCTACTCCTTGATGTACAACACCAGGTGCAGGAATAACTCGGTATATAGGCGTGCATATATAGAGATGGAGAGAGTTGGATGCGAATTGATCATGAATATTCTGGCTGGTGGTAGGAATACGAAACGAAACGAAACGAGCCGGCTGTGCAAGTCATTCGAGTGGAGATCGCCAAGATCTGACTTGCTTCTTCCTTCTTGTCCCACCCACATCAGACCCTTTCGCAAAACAACACCAGTCGCGTCCTCCTTCACTTTGCCTCCTTGCTTGTGACCTGGCGCCCTCTCTATCCTCCATTGTCGACTTCCATCACCAACAACGCCATATTGCGACACTCTTTGCTTACTTCAGTCGTCTACCGCACTCTCGACGCTCTTTTTGCTCCGCGCGCTACAGCAAACAAACTGACGACATCGCGACTTTTGCGACAACTTGCTTCACCACCGCAATCTGATCTGAATCTACACGCAACCAGTCTTCGTTAAGTGCAATACCGCCAATAGTCATTCTCGAGGTTGGCAGTATCGATACCACGCTTCTCACGCCTTGTACTGTCATCGTCGCATCCTCCCGTGGCCCAGCTATCCATTTCTAAAAAAGACGGCTCCTACACGGCAAGGATCTGCTCTAAGAACATCTCCTTGCTTCTTCACAATTCACTACAATGGAACAGACACAGGATCGGCGGGATGCAAGGCAAGGGCGTCGCCTTCAACTCTCCCTTCCGCAGAGCTTCTCATTCAATTACACAGAGGCTGGCCCAAAGACACCTGAGCCACGTGAGCCTGCAATCGACGCAAACACTCTACAACCTCCCAACCCACCAAAAGTCCGCATTCATCGACGTCGACCATTTCCTGCCGCGCCTCTAAATCCTGCCGACTTCGACGCGTCAAACGAACTTTCTGTGCCTACTATTCAATTACCAGAACTATCTTCAGACTTTGGACCAGTCTTTGCAGGCTCTGAGCTTGAAGAAGGCCTTCTTGCACCCGCTACGCATACAGCAAGATCCTACAAACGATACGGTCGCATCATCTCTCCTCCTAAGACACCACTCGACCAAATCTTCAATTCCTTCGACGCCGCATTTGGAGCTGGAGTAACGACTCAAATTCCCATTCTCACACCACAGCAGACCTTGGAGTCATCTCTTCCACAGTCTCCGGCCACCTTCTCCGACTCGGAAGATTCAGACGACAGCTCAGACTCTGGTCCATCGTGGGAGGAAGACTTTGGTAGTCCTGAAGCAGAAGTGCCTGACGCATTTTCTCACTCGACAGGCTTGTCTTCGCCAATGAACTTCCGCGAATCACGTCCATCCTCGTTCCGCTCCTCAATGCATATCGAAAAGCAAAAGTGGACGCCGGAGATGGACGAGCATCTGTGGGTGACTTACATGAGCTACCTTGCGGATCCTGTGCACACTCCTTTCAAGATGCTTCCTGGCACAGCTCCTCCCTTGGGTGTCTGTCATCGTGTCGCCCGTGATGCTAAGAAGAGCTGGAAGGGCGCTGCTCCTCGCTCACCTACCTCTCCTGGAGCTGGCGCCGAATCGGCAGACTTCATGAATGTCGACAACAACGGCGCAGAGCAGTTCTATTTGATGCCACGACACGAGCAACAATACACACGCTCCCTGTCTGCAGCTGATATGCCTCGTAAGTCCTATAGCAAGTGGCTAAGGACTGAGGGATCAACACGTCGCCGACTCCGACATCTTTGCAAACGCAACCCAACTTTGGTAGCTCACTACCATCGTCTCGTACAGACTCGCACACCTTCGCCATTTGAGTCATCGTCATGCTCAAGCGCAAAACGTGAATCTCGCTTTGCTTCACCACCTCCTGCCGATGTCGACTCGGCCTTTGCTACTCGTGACCTCAACATCACACTTGCCACGAGTACTGCTGCCTCCATGCAACCGGATGCGCCCTTAGCTCAGCTTGCACAAGATCTTCCCATCAAGCCTCGACCTTACTCTACTGAATACTCGAGACCTGCTCGTCGTGGTGTCCATCACAGGAGCCAGTCTTTGCAGTTAGGTCTTGGCCTGAACCAACCTGTTGATACAAGCAAGTTCCGTGACCTGGCTTCGCCATTCCATGAATCTCAACAACCTGATTGGCTCTCTGCTCCGGTGCCAGCCTCAACTGCACCTAATACACTCCGCATGACATCTGTTCGGGAAGACATCACGGAAGAGGGTGCACCTATCAAGATTCATACACCTCGTCCGCTATCAGGGTCAATGAAGCGTAGGTCCGATATACCAGCTGGTGCCCAATCCAATGAGCTTGCAACCGGCGACTCGGAGAAACGTCGCAGCATGATCCAGAACTTGTTTCGCTCATCTGTCGATGAAGGAGACGCGCGCTTCCATGGTCGTGCTTCTACTGTTGGTGCCATACGCCACTCTACCTGCAACCGACACCTTTCCGACATCTTCACGCCTCCAACTATCGACGAGCAAAACGAGTCATTGCCCCCGCCCATCACAGGTTCACACACCCGTCAAAGCTCGCTCGCTGACCAGATGTCTTCATATCGTCTGCCTGCCCCACCAGAGATCCCGCGTCTGGCTTCACCTTTCGCACCTGCTTCTAACGCGAGGTTTAGCAGGACCTTTCCTCGTACCAGCTACCATCCAGGTTTCAGCGCTATGAGGAGCCAGCAACACACCTCCGCGGCACATAACCGCCAGACGTGGGATGGCACACAGTCGCCTCACACCCGCCTCTACTGAACACCACTTAGCTACATGATGGAGTTCTATGATTCCCATTCGAAGATGTCCTCTGGTTTCTGAGTGCACTGTTCGACTTTACGACTGCTTCTCTACACGATCTTATCCGGCGATGTTTTACGATTTTTATAAGTTCTTTGCTTTACTTTTCTTCAAATTTGCAATGACGAGCTGCGCCTAAAGCAGCATGTCCACGCAAAACCACAACACACATATACAAACATCAAAATTGCACAACATCTCCGCTTCCGCAGACATTTTGCGCGTGGCGTTTGGCATATACACGCAAAGTTTAGGCTCCTCGTCTTGTTCAGATCTCGGTCTGGTTTTGTCAAAGCTTTTTTGTCTACTTTCTCTCGTCTGCTTTTCCTGTACTTGTGGTTGTCAGGGAAGGAGGACATACAAATGGTTTCATGGTGAACCACAAATACGCAGGGATGACGGACGCAAATGTAACGCCTCGGTTTATGGGTTGGTATAGACAGGAAAATAGGTTGGCTAGGGGGACTAAGGTCAACAAACGGATGATATAGATGATGGAGGGTCTCCTTGAATATGATAACGGAGCTTTATGAGCTTTGTTCAGCGTATATAATTTGTTGTTCCTTGATAGATTGCGCGAATACACATTTGTGTATTACCATTCCTTTGTCTCCTGATACTTTGGTTACCCTATTGATCTTTCTGATGAGTCTGCTCCTACAAATTATGACTCGAAAATGTTCTCGAATGAGTGGGTCTGGATACCCTTCTTCATGCTTGTTGAAGAGACAGGACAGATGTTACAATGTAATCAAATTGAATTAATAATTACGAAAGATATCCTGATTTATTGGGCAATATTTCAATACTGTTTCGTCCACCTCCCCTTATGCAGTGTCGACCTGCTTGCTCATACCATAAGCACCAAGAACGAATGATCCCACATATATACAGCAGTCGTCTTTGGTCATCTCGTCTCATCTTATCTCGTCTTATCAATATTGACCACTAGGATCAGGGTAAGGTCCATATCTGTCTCGTGTTAGCAGGGCAAGTGTAGAGACGCAAATAATTGAAGACAAGACTTACCCGGGTCTGGGGAAGATAGGGTAACCAGTCACCTCATCCCAAGTGAACTTTTGTGCTCGGATCGTCCTTGCACTCCAGCCGTTCCAGGGATTGTTCATGCCGTGATAGATGCTGGATATATGTTTAGTCAGTGCTGTGCCAGAATATGCAATTGCAAAATACAACAAGAAGGACAAAATAACTCACATATACCACTCTTTCCCATCCGGACTAGTCACGAAACTCGCATGTCCAACGCCATAAGCACCCGACCTCTTATCCTGATAAAATACGCAGCCATCGCTCTTGACCCAATCCTGTTCGTTCATGGGGTCGCCACCGATCTTCAGCGCGAGCAGGCCGAGGCAGTAGTCGGGATTGTCGGATCTGGCGGCACTGTACACGATGAACTGTTGGCCCGTGATTGGGGAGGTGAGTTGTTCCGGGCCTTCATTAGAAGCTAATCGCACATTGCCGGTGATGGCACGACCGTACGGTGTTTGTTCCCAGGGTTGCGAGGGCACGGAGATGATGGTGCGTTCTGTCAGATTGCTGGAGATGGTGTAGGGATTGCTCATTTGCGTGATACAGAGATTTGCTGGCCATGATTCGTATTGAGAGTACCAGCACGAATAGACGTGGAAAAGCTGACTATCATCATTGTTGGTAGACGGAAGCTGGAAATAAGTGCCGTCGATGGCGAATTGATCAAAGGTGTCAAGTTGAGATTTGAATGAATATGTGGAGGTCCAAATGTCCGAGCCGGATGATTCTAGGACGTACATTCGGTGGTAGAACGCGGGACAGTCGAATGTACAAAACGCTGAGATTTGAGGTGGTGGGGTGTCGGAGTTGGGGTCGGCGGTGAAGATGACATACCAGCGATTGTCAAGAAAGTGGATCTCGGGCGCCCAGAGATCAGTGGAATAGTCCATGCCTGGTGGAGGAGTCCAGAGGGTTTGGGATTCTGCGGTGTTCCAGTCTGTGAGGGTGCGGCTGCGGTAGAGAGTGATGTTGACGTTGTTTGAGAAGGTCAAGTAGTAATAGCCGTCACCAGGATTGATCATCCATCTGTTATTATTGCGAAGAGGTCAGCACGGTTCTCATAAGGCACTGGAGGAACAATTTCTTGTGTAAGGGGTTTCGGAGCTGCGGCTGTCTTCTCACACAAGTAGAGATATCCCACACAAATAGAAAGCGCAAAATTACTCACGGATCAGCACCACCCGCATTCAAGATGGGATTGGTGTAAGTAGCACCACTAGCACTGACTGTTGATGAAGGTGCAGATCCGGCAGCAGAGGTATTGGATCCCGCACCAGCCGTCGCAGTGACAGAGCTGACAACAGGCACAGGGGAGATACCAGGAGATCCAGCAGAACTTGAGATGTTTGCAAGCACGCTCATCATTGAGTAACCTGAGCCTGTAGCATGACTACTGCTCCATGCGGTAGAGTTCACATGCGCTGATACAACTTGCAAAGACGCTGCGAGAGCGGCTGTCAAGCCTCGGGCATGCATTGAGGCTCTGGATGGTACAAATATGCTCAAAGAAATAAGAACGACACGAAGTCACAAGCACAAGAAGGATAAGTATTGCAGGATATTACACACGAGGCAAGGCAGAGAGGCTTTTATACGTCCTGCTGGAATCAGTCATCATCGAGACGGGATAGGTAAGCACGGACGTTGTGGTGAAAAGAGGGGAAATGTAGTAAGCATGTCAAGTTTCGGTAGACGGAACAGCTAGATCCGACGGGAAGAAGGCAAAGGCAGAGGATTGCACCACACATCTCGTCTCATCTCACCATCTCCACAGCTCATCCTCCACGAGACAACATACTGAATGCAACAGTCTTCAGATGTACTATACATCCCATCCAAGTATTACTTCGAGTTTTTCCTATCTAACCCCAAAACACCTTGCAATGCCAATAACCTTCCCTAGTCTAAAGTAGTTGGAACAAAGAATCGAAGCCACGTATATAGTGGTAGTGGTGCCTCCTCATGCATTTGATGCTTCCCTACCCCTCGCGTTGCTCCTCATTGCTTATCCTTTCACCCAATTACTACCCAATGATTTCTTCTGCATCATCAATTGAAAGCCCTCTTCTCACCTTCACTTCCACCAGATAGAGTCTCACCTTCCCACTCGTCCTCATTACCATCAATCGGACTTCTCATCCCCGCTGGACTTCGCCCACCCGAGCTGACTGACGACGATGTGCCTAAACTCCACATCTCATCTCCATCTCCAGGTACACGTCCAAAGTCGTCGTCCAGATCTGTCATGCCGTAGACGAAGCCTTCCTTTACCTCACCTCGCTCGATAAAATCATAATCCCAGCGAAACCTCTTGCCAGCTTGCATGCGAGGTAAGAACTTTGCGTTGGCGAAGAAGTAGACAAGACTGGCCACTACAATGAGTGGGTTAGTATGCTTCTAAAACCATCAAGTTGCGCTATAATCACATACGTAAAGCTCCACCGACCAAATCCACCGCATAATGATGAGACAAATACATAGTCGCCCAGCATAACCAGAGCGCATAAATGATGAATAGACCCTTCAGCTTAGGAAAGGTACGGGACATGAACAGAGCCTCAATCGTCGCTGAGCCGGCGTGTAGACTGGGGAAAGCACCAAATACCATGGGACTTGCTGTAAAAGTAGATGTGTACAGATCAATTCCAAACAACTTGTCAATAGCAGCAAGTCCTGCAGGCGAACCAGGCATAGAGTAGTTGGCAGGCGCAAGTCCATAGAGGTTCTCATACCAAGGCGGTGAGCAAGGGAAGGTGAGTTGAATGAGTACACCGATAATGTTCATATAGCCGAAACTGCGCGCGAAGACTGGTACTGTACCAGGAGGACCGAAGATGAACATGATAATGGAACAGACTGCTGGAGCTCCGAAGTGAGTAATGCCGTATGGTAGCCATGCAAGGACATTGAGGAAGGTGGATTTGTGGGCGGAAAGGATATTACTAAGATTGGCGCCGTATAGGATGTTCTCGAGGGTAGGTAGCACACGGACCCAGATTGGTGGGCGGTACTCTGCTGTTACGAATCTGTGAAAGTTTATATCAGTATTGTTCTTAGCTCATTTGTCTACAGGGTTCTTTTCTTACCCGCAAGCGTAGAAAAACACAAGCCAGCTGATTATTGGCAGAAACGGCAAGAAAAACTGTCTCGTCACTGGTAACAGCAGCGAAGTCATAATGCCAGTCGCCGCAGCGAACTTGACCAAGGGACCGGGGTGCTCAATTACGCATAACGCAAAGAGACCAAGAACTGCCAAGAGCACATATTGAGCATCCCAAGGCGACCATTGGTGTGCTTTCAGTGCCGACAATGTGTCCGCTGGTGAGAATGATGTTTCTAGAGTGGTGACTGAAGATGTAGGAGAAGCACGACTTCGTATCTTTGAGCGTGTGGACCGAAACTTTCGCCGTATGCGATGTGGGACGATGGTTGGTAATGATGAGAATATCCTGGAGGCAGAGGAGGTTACAGTGCGCAATGGCGCCAGGGAAGCCATTGTAATTGTTGCTCTTTCTATACTATGGCAGGGAGTATATGCTTGAATAAGGCGGCGTCGCACGGAGGCGCAATTGGGTCGAGTCGTCTGCTCTCTTTCCTGAATTGGGTTGGGTTCTGGAGACGGCAGTTATCACTTTGTTGGTGGTGTGTGGAGACGCGATTGGGAGGATAGGGGTCCGGTATCTGGTGAAGGTCTTGTTGACAGACGAACAGCGACGAGGTGATTGATGTGAGACGCGATGCGGTGAATATAGTAGGCGTGAGAAGAGTTTGCGGTGCAACCTGGCGGATGTTTTGGCAAGAAACAGCAGGAACTTGATAGAAGCGCGATCGTGGTGTATCTGATGCGACTATAGTAGGATGGCGATGAAGACAATGCTGCGTAGAGAAGGCTTGCTAGCTGTCTGCTGGCTTGTCGGAGTTAGATTGGGCTTTGTCAGACTCAAGGCTGCAAGAGGCTGAAGGCCACTGACGTTCAGCTTGGCGCTTGGCGCTTCTGCACAACTTTTTTATGCCTTACGTACAAACAAGATCAATTATATCAACTCCATCTGATAAAAACAACAACCAAACGTTCGGTAAATGTCGTTCGCTGCTGCTACAGAAACTACCTGTATCCCAAACGGTAGTGGTGTAGCATGTCTCGACACATGATGGGGGACTCATCTCATTTGCTTGCACTTTGCATCTCTTCGCGAACATTCTTACTTACCGCTCGGTTTGGCTTCAATTCCACCTTACTTCACTACATATCAATTGAATAATGTCGGGATACCTACATGGCTCCTATGGTAGTAAATCCAACCCTCGGCCGAGCTAGAAGCCTACTAATCGTCGCTCTCTTCCGTTTTCTGAGCATTACTCAGCTGCAACCTCAAGTTCTCCAAGACCAGCTCAAGTCTTGCCTTTAGCTCAGGAAACCTCGTCTGTGCCACCTGTTGCTCCAGTTCCTGCACTTTATCCTCCATCTCTCCCCTCTCTCTCCACTTCTGAAATTCCGCCTCAGATTCCAACCCCTGCTTCACCTTAGTTTGTCGCACAACCTCGACAGTCATGTCCTCGTCAAACTCCCTGGCGAACTCCTCAGCCATCCTCCCCTTCTCGATCGCAAACACGACTTCTTTCAGACTTGTCCAGCTTTGCGTTTTAGACTGCAAAGCTGTCTTCCATGCCTTTGCTATTTCGGAGACCGGATTGCCATAAGCACCGCATCCCCATGCTCCAAGCACGACTGAGTTAGTGCCTTTCTTGGACAATGTTGTGAGGACTGCTATCATCTTGGAGATCATGAGAGTGCGGTCCTTCGCTGAGGCATATTTCATCCTCTGCCGAGGGACTTGTTCCTGGCTGGCCGAGCTGTGATCGTCCTCGTGATCGCTGTCCTCGTCGTTGCCACTGTCATCACTAAGGTCCTCTTCCTCATCATAAATGCTTTCATCGTCACCCTTTGTCTCCTGATTCTTCTGAAGCTCCGGTTCCGAGATATCTTCTACGACATCCGGAAACCTCAGGGCTGCGGCGCTGATAACATCAACGAACCATCTATCCGCCTTATTCAAGTCTTTGCCGTCCTTGTCCCTGAACACACATACGTCTGGCGTCCAGATGGCACCCACCTCGGGGAGTCTATACCATTCCTCCTTTAAGGACGGATAAAGTGTTGTTCGTATGCATAGACTCTCTTCTTGTGCCATAGCACCAGTCAGAACGCCTCCACCAGGCCGTAGTGGAGACGCCATGTTGAGAATAGCGACATTGGCGCCTCGTTTCGGGTTCCTTGTGCTGTAGTTGGACGCGCTTGCAGGAATAGCAAGTGAGTGTGCAGCGGCTAAAACATCACATTGGAGGATGCGTACTGAAAAGGACGAAGTCGAGGCTTTCGAAACTGATTCACAATCTTTTGCAGTGGTGGGGCCACTCGAAGACTTGTCCGTGGGAGTCACAGTATTATTATTACTACCTTCGTCGTCTTCACTGCTGTCTTCATTTCGTCTTCTACCTTTCTTGCGACCAGCTCTGCCACTTTTTCCTTGGACAGCTTTCGAGCCCTTTGTTCCCTTGACATTTTTAGTAGTGCTCGCGTTATCAATGATTAGCTCCGCGGCATCAACACCCTTCTTCGCACGAGCGTCTGCTTGGAGGAATGCAGGGATCACCTTGTTGATGGTATGTTTGTTGAGTTTTGCGCGGGCGTCTTTGCGGTCACTGGATGAGCGTGCATCACCACGAGACGCTGTGACTCTTCCCATTGAACCAGTCTGAGGTTGTAGCAATCACAGCTCACAATGATTTACGTCAAAGTCATGGTAGTTGACACGCTCGGAAGAGTCACGCCAAAGTGTGGTTGAGAGACGTGTACAATCAGGCCACAATGACAAAGTCTAAGGATGTACATGAAATTCAGGTTCATCATATTATTTATATTACTAGTAAAAGGCATATCCATCCTATGTCCATAGATGAACGATCTGAAAGTACAGATGCAACAATTGGGTATCAAGTCTTCCCTTCCCATCCAAACCAATCCAATAGCCAATGTTCTTCTCTTCCAGTGCAACATCTGTCATCTGTTGACAGAAGCCTACTTGAAAAGACCTCTCTTCTTGGGTGGAGGCCCTTCTGGTGCTGCGTAGGTCTCCTCACCACCCCTTCCTGGATTCGTGTACGCCTGCTGAGGCTGCTGTAGCTCGATACCGTTTTGCTGTCCGTAGTAAGCCCCGTTTGTGCCTCCGTTCGTCGCTGGGTATGCAGGTGGAGCGTAGTCGGTCTGGTTGTTCGTTTCGGGGTTGTAGTAAGGTTGCTGAGTGTTATTCTGACCATTAGGACCATAGTAGTTCACCTATTGCATATTAGTCAAGCAGAGAGTATATTCCGCAGGTATGAAGACTTACAGCTCCGTGCTGGGGCGCCATCCAGCCAGTACCGTAGACAGGAGCATTTCCTCTCTTTCTACGACGACGGGCGTTGAGACATGAGACCATGAAGAAGACGATCAATGCAACGGCAACGATTACACCGAGAAGGATCCAGCGACCGTAGTTGTTCCAGGGAGAGTAGCCATATCCGCCGTATCCGTAGCCGTACCTGTAAGAGTATAGTCAGCAGAGTTGGGCATGTAGCTGCTACTGGTATGACAGTACCCATATTGTCTTTTCACAAGCTCAGAAGCGTTTGCGCTAATGCTGGCGAGCTCAATGGCTGGCATGTTGTGAGGAAGAGAGTGTGTGTTTGTGATGTAGATCGACCAGTATTTGCGCGATAAGATGCTGATTTTCGTGAAGTGCGAACCACCAAACTTTGGGAAGAGATGATGTCTTATATCAAAAGGCGTCGATATAATCCCGCAGGAATTGAGGCAAAGCTTGGTAGGCTCGTCTTGGAAAGCGAATCACGAGTGGCTGAGGTGGCGAAGCTTTTCTATGACGAAGCCCCTACTCGGGCCAAGCCAATGAGGCTGGGCGCGGACACAAACTCCTTTTTGTTTGGTGATTACACCATGGCACTGCTATGTTCGCCACTTCGCCAGACCATCTGAAGAGCCCCTGCGCGGGGAGATGCTAGTTTCACGGTATAGTAGGTATTGGCTCAGTAGATTGTGCACTCATCGTCTCACAGCCTGGGTGTTTCACATCAGATAGAGTGTTTTTGTTACGACCACAAGCATCCAATGGGGTTGGGCTGGGCTGGGCTAAGCTGCGATGAACTGTGCTGCGCTACGCATGATCAGATACGGCACCGTGGCCTCAGCTTACTGCGTTGCACAGCTGATATGTTCGCTTAGCGACAAGGTGATGTATGCAAACATTTTAAATTCACGCACGCCAGAGACCACACTCTTCCAAGATAGGAAGCTCGATTGTACACGCAAATAGCGTCGCCAACAGTAAACAACTACATCCACCTTATTATATGCTAGACATGCCCCAATCTTGCTCCGTAATGCTTCGTCGTGGGTATCATACATACAATCATCAGAATGCCACGTTACTACCCTTCGAGTCGTTTTATATCACCATCTCAGTGGGTACTCGTCTTCGACTTGCTTGCTGCGGCACGCGCAATGAGCCACTGCAGCACAGCATCCAGATTAATATCCTCTTTCGCACTAATACCATAGCAGCTGACTTCACGATATAATACAGCCTTGAGCTCCAAGCCGTCGATCAGCTCATCGACAGACATCTTCTCCTGCAGATCAGACTTATTACCCAGAACGAGAAGTGGAATGCCTTCGAGTGCTGGTTTTGACAGTAAGATATGAAGTTCCTCTTTTGCTACTGGTAGTGCAGCGTGGTCGGCAGAGTCAACAATGAAGCTTGATGGATGTTAGGCGTGATTTTGATGTTGAGCGAATGTTGCTTACACAATAGCTGTTGATCCTCGACAATATCGTTCCCACATATCTCGAAACCTCACTTGACCACCGAGATCCCAGCTAGTTGATAACGTTAGTGCTGGTAGCCTAGCATCAATGATCAGACAACATACCATTTCAAGGTGATATGTCCTTTCGTCACTCTTTTCAAGTTGAAGCCTATTGTTGGCAGAGAGCTAGTTTTCGAGTTAGTGGTGGAGATAATACTTGAAGTCTAGCTTGCTTACTCGATTGTAAATTCTCCTCCCTGTTATAAGTATCAGCATGGGATAATCTACGGATGTTGGCGCTTACATACAGATAATACTCGTAACAACGATGTCTTTCCAGCATTTTGTAGTCCAACAAAAGCAATGTCCATTTCAGTGGCCCTGTGAAGTGCGTACATGTCAACAACGCCGTGCTAAAACACCCAAAATCCAGTCAATCAGAAGACTTTGACCACATACCAGAACACCTGAAGCAGCCAGTTCCAGAACCGCGTGAAGAACCAATTTGATGCCATGATGACGCTTCAGGGGTAGTTCTCGCGAGACGCAGCACTAGATGATTCCCTCAGGGCGAGTAACACTGATGATACAAGGGCAAGGGCAAGGCACACGCAGAGATAAGACAGAAAAGACTCTCTTGGTAGCTTTGAAGTTGGGTTTGGCGTCACAAAGTATGATTCGTGGTCAGGTGCTTCGAAAAGATGCTGTTTTGAGTGTGACGTTATCCTCTCCGAGAAATCCCATACCACGAAGTCTGGTACGGATCTAATCTTATCTGTGACGGTTGAAGGAGGGAAAGTGCTTGGACATCACGTGACATGAAACATCAACATGACAAACTAGCTGCAAAAATCTCACAACACACATTTGTGTCTTGGAAATTAGTGTTTACGTGGCCAAAACACTACTTGCATGTTCGAGGCCGTATGATTGTGCTTGACTTGGGTCTCTTCCTCCGGAGCACTATGTAGTTCGTGTACTTCGAGCGGGAGGTCTTGCTCGAGCTAGCCACATAGGGTGAAGGCTTACATCTTCGAAGTAGTAAAGACTTGCCCAACGATGCACCACCTAAAGAGATAAGCTCTTCAAGGAATGTAGCACAAAGCCCTGGAGGATGCCGGCAAGTGCTGTGGGAAGATGAGGTACATAAGAATGTACAGTCACACGAGGCCTAGGAGTGCACAGTGATACAATGTCCGAACAACGCTGCGCAGGAGTCTAGATACCACCAGGTATGGGCGCATGCCGCATTTGCTGCGTTCAACGCTGGTGGAACAACGTACCTAGGGATGTAAAGTCCCACAAGGTTTCGATCAGGGGTTGAAAGACTGCCGGTTAGACAAAATACTTAGAAGTGTACAGTCAACGCTGCTGCCGCTGCAGAATCCTGCAGATGCGGTACGAATATCACCCTTTTACTAGGCATTAGCGCAAACAGCATTTGCCGCATTTGATACAACAACGATGGACTTAGAGATGTATAGTCACACAAAGCCCTAATCGAGGGGAAAGATCGGTGCCATAAGATCGTGGAAAGTCCTTCGAAAGAGTCCAGTTGCTCAACTTCACACCACATTCTGCCTGCCATGCCTTCCACCACCACTCTCACAGCACTTGCCCTACTCAGCCTCGGCTGCCTTGCCACACCCGTTGCTCTCGAGGCCCGTCAGGTTTCACCACCAGTAGCACTTGTCAAATCATCGAACTATCTGAGCGTTGTCTCCGTAAAGTCTTCGAGCAGTCCCAAACAAATTCCGGCTGCGAAGATTAAGGATTATGGATCGGCTAAGCTACGAGATCTTGGAAACCAGTACGATTGGGCGGCCAAGATCAGCTTCGGCGGTGAAGAACTGTTCGTTGTCCTGGATACTGGTATTTCGGACAGTTGGGCGGTGCAAAGTGGTTTTCAGTGTATCAATGACGATGGCGTCGAAGTGGCGTACAGTGATTGTAACTTCGGTCCAGCGTATAATGGGACATTCCAGAAAGGGGAGATTCCTAATGTAAATTTCATTTTATGACACTTGCACCATGGCAAGTGTTCAGATTACATTGCCTCCTCCTCCGAACGTCCTGAAAGCCATGGATCTGGCCACCAAGTACCTCGAATGCCATCTGGGAGCATCCATGGCCCTTCTTCGAGACTGTTCCCTTCATCCTCTAGTACTCGAGATCTCATGTCTCCTGAAGCCTTGAGAGTATGCTTTCGGCATTGAGTACGTGGCTGAATTCCTCTTTGGAAGACTTGAACCTCATATCTTGAACCCGGCGTCCAAGCTCACTTGAGACCATAATAATCATGTGCTCACTATGCTTCTAGGAGAACTTCCATATCCAATACACCGACATTGGCACAGGTGCTGCCAATTTCCTGACTGGCAACCTTGGCTTTTCCGATATGACCATTGGTGGCATCAAGGTCAAGAAGCAGGAGGTCGCTCTCGTCAACCAGGGCTACTTCTCTGGTGATGGCACCACCTCAGGTCTCATGGGTCTCGTGTACCGCTCACTCACGGATGCTTATCCTGGCACCAACGCCACCGCCGACGACATGATCCTCAACCGAATTGAGTATTCACCCATCGTTGAAACGATGATAGCACAAGGATTGAACCCACCCATCTTCAGCATGGCTCTTCAGCGCCCTGCAGTGTCTGGAAATAACGTCCCTGGAGGCTACATTGCCTTTGGAGGTCTCCCTCCGGTGTCTGTTGACCCAGCGTCCTTCGTATCTACTCCTATCATTAACTTTCAGTACGACGGTTTCCCACCCTCTTCAATACCAACCGAACTTTTCACACCTTCCGGCTTGATGGGTACGTTTACAAAAATGAGAAGGGTGCTGTCACCACACATGCTTCCAATGTCCCTGTGAACATAGACAGTGGTACCATGTTACTATATGTCCCTACACCTATCGCAAACGGCTATCTTGCTTCTTTTAACCCTCCTCCGACTGTCTATCAAGGCGAATACTTCTATCCCTGCAACGTTACAGCACCGGAATTTGGTATCGAAATCGCCGGAACTACCTTCAACATCTCTCCTGCGGATATTTTGATATCCACTCCTGGGTTCACCTTCACGAATACCACGACGGGCGTTGAGTACCGCTTGATCGGTGTGGTGGACGGGGGCCCTGAGGCTGATGCCGATCCTATTTTTGGCGATGTAAGTTGATAAAGCTGTTCTCCTTGTGATGTGTTCGAGAGCTTGTCTATGGCTTCTGAAGTCTCACAAGCAGCGTCTGGAGCAAGCCACGCTCGAAGCTATGGACGAAAAGCTTTTATCATACTAACCTGCTTCTCAGGTCTTTCTCAAGAACGTGGTCGCTGTCTTCAACATGGGGACCAGTACGATGCAATTCACGCCGCACATCTACTAGTCGTCCTTGACCAGCGCATATGATTACATGGTTCCATTAGCATCTATCACCTAGTCCTTGACCAGAAGGCTGAATGGGTGCGATACACTAATGGCAAAACCAAAGTGATAGTTGCACATGGCATATGATCATATCCTCTCAAAGCTATGCCACTCAGCCCTGTGAACTGATGGGCTCGGTACAGATAGAAATCAGACAAGTTCCAATGTAATCTTATCAACGTCGATCGTGGTCAGTACTACGTGCGGTGCGTGGTTGTTTCACCGGTTCCCCAGCGACTCTTTTTTTGCAACATGCTTTCTTCCACCCCATCACCTCTTGTATCTCACATCAACTTATACATATATCTTTTGATCACTCTCTTGCTCATCCATCTCGCCGACTGCCATAACAAGCACCTTAGCATCTCAACACGCCATATCACCATTCCTCACCACCCATGAGCCTCGCCATTTAGTAGTCTGCGGATATATCTTTAAGTTCACAACTTACGAGAGTCTACCGTTCTGTTAAGTATAGATATTGTCGTGCAGTTAGACTCATCGAACACTGATTTCCTGGATGCTGAACAAAAAATCACAATAACTGAAATCGAATGTGGATTTGAGTTTCACTAGATAAGTGTTATAGAACGTGACAAGTTAGCGACTGGAGTGGGAAAACGATCCATAGGTTGAACGTGGAGGGGGTTGTAGATGAGCTACAAATATACAGTATACGAAAACGCGTTTGTAAGCTTACATAATGGATTATTCCGCAGTAAGCGATTACGTGACAATATATTAATCGATGAGATAATTAGCTTTTCTACCTGAACCCAAGTCATCATTTTTCAGCAGTCATCCTCATAACCTCCACTGTGTCCTAAATCCCTTCCCTCGCATCTACCATCCAGGGCCACCTCGTCCATGCCCCTGCTGTCCCCAACTCCCACCCGGTGGACCATGAGGATGTCCCTGTCCAGCCCGTCCCTGACTAGGCAACGGCGTTCCCGTAGGTTTATGCGGCCAAGTAACACCAGCCGTGTTCGAAGGCACTGTAGGAGAAGCCTTCGCCGCGATGCTCAAGCAAGTCCTGTTCTTGTAGAGCGTAGCAGTGTCAAGAACGCTTCCGTTACCACTTGCGACGAACTCGTGCGTCAGTGCTGAGCAGTTGTGGAAGGTCAGTTTACTCCAACCATAGGCCGTGTCTTGGGCGTAGGGGACTGTGGCTGGGATTGGTTTTTGGAGGACGTCGAGACCGTCGTAGTGGCCGGCAGCCTATATGCAAAAGTAAGTTAGAGAGTGAAAGATGGGGTCTTTAAAGAGATGGGGAAGAGTAGATTGGGAGGGGGTATGCTGGAGGAAGACGGTAAATTGCTTTTGCTTACCCCATTAGTGATGTACCAAGGGTATTTCGGGTTGCTGAGACCAGCTGGGTCGACTTTATAGTCAAACATGGGCTGGTTGCGTTGGTATGCGTGGACGTGGCCGGAGAGAACGAGGTCGACAGAGTAGTTGAGGAAGATGGGCTCGAAGACGTCTTTGCATTCCGTGCAGATGGCTGATGATTTGTTTTGGTATGAGATGTACCAAGGGCGGTGCTGCCAATATTGTTAGCAACATGTCTCTGAGCCTGTCTCGCACGATAAGCAGTGCATGGGTTGGATACATACTCCGGCGACGATGACCCATGGAGTCAAGGTACGGTTAACAGCAGCAAGATCAGCGGATAACCATGTGGTTTGAGCATTCATGATGGGATTAAAAGGTCCAGAGTCTTCATTCTCGGAGCCTCCAGGCTCATCGGGGGAGATGAAACCATGGCCAAGGTCAGTCTCGGTGTCGAGTTGGACATAGTGTACCATGCCTATAGTAGACACTTAGCCTTTAAAACGCCGTTACTAAGAGGGTGATAACTTGCCGTGGTCCCAGGAGTACCAGAAGTTGCCTGTGCCTCCAGATTCGGAAGATGGCATGCGGAAGTGGTTGATGTAGCCTGTAAAGTTTGTTTGCCCCGGCATGCAGATGGAGACAGTGTAACTTGTGTTTGTGAGCTTGTTGGTGGTTCCTCCATTGTCGCAGTTGGCTGGTTTGCTTGTGTTAGTAGAAGCGTGGTAAGGGATTGATGACATTTTATACCTTCATGGTTTCCTGGTCCGACAAGATAGGGCTTCAGTGAGGTGACAGGCTCAAGCTGGTCATAGAATTCCTGCGTCATTTAGCGTAGTTCAAGCAATGCAGACCAGGTTGAAGTATCATACATTGAGAATGCGTTCATACACGGCAGCGCCACCAGCAAGTGTAGTGTTGGGAAGAAACCCCTGGATCTCCTCTTTCAGCCAATAATCGGCATAAGCCAAATCTCCCGCATGCCAGAGGAAGTCGTATTCAGAAATGGAGTTCTCCAGAGACTGGATGGTGTTGGTCTCGTTTGGCTTGAGCGGATTCGCTGCGCCAGTGCCGACATGTGTCGTAAGACCGTCCTATTAAGGGTCAACTTAAGACTGTGAATGAGACTGAAAGCCGTCTTACGCTGCCCATTGTACCCAAATCGACAACAACAGCTACAGTATACGGTGTGGTGTCGCCAACAGGCCTAGTCGTCTTGAAGGAGAGAGGCGTTGTTGAGTTGCTGTTCTGAGGGATATAGTAATAAGTGGTGTCAGGCGCAAGACCAGTGATCTTGACATGATTATTGTATGTGGTAGATGTAGGATAGGTGACGGAAACATTGGAAGTGGCACGCTGTGTGAGTTGGCCAGGACTACGCCCATAATATACAGTAGGCCCCGCGAGCTGAGCGAAGGTATTCCAGCTCACGACCATACCAGTCGAGCCAGCATAAGCAAGCCGAAGTTGCATGGGAGTGGTGTCATTGCTGCCACTGGGCTCCTTGAAGGCTGCTGAAGCGAAACCCACAAGACCGGCGAAGATGAGACTAATTTGAACCATGATTGATAGCTTGGAGAATTTGCTACCTCAAGATCGCAGTTAAACATATTTCAATTGATTCTTCCTGGTCTATATACTAGATTGATAATTGTTGACTCCACCATGACCGCACAGCGCAAAATCTGCTAACTTCTAGTAGCAAGAGCACCGAATCGCATGTACAGAGTACAGTCGTAGCTCATATCGACGAAAGCATCAATGAAACGAGCATTCACAGCCCACGTGCACTACAGGTTGAAGTTGCGGCTCGCCGAAAAGAAGATCTTTATTGTCGAGTGCGAAGGTCACTACTCGCTGCATGTCACCAATCCTTGCTCATTCGCCAAGGATATCAGGCTCTCTTTCGCACACGTCTACGTCCTAATAGAGCAGGTCATCTCGGTTTGATATTGAGGGGATTGTCAAGGCGGAAGTTGTGTTCGAAGCGGGTGAGTGGCAAAACATTAACAAAGTCTGGTACCAGTACGGAGTAGCGCCGGAAGATCAGCAAAAAGTTCAGAAAGTGTTTGAGCATGAAACATCAACTTCTTGAAACACATTCTTTCTCTTCCCTTGCCAACTCAACACGCAGCTGAAACACAGGCATATCGAGTCCTGCAGGTCAGGCATGCTTTGCAACCATTGAAAACTTACACCTTTTCCTTGAAATACACTTTCACCTCACATCATGGCACCACCGCGAACAAACACCAAGTGGTCCGTCAACTTCGACACTGTCAGACGAGAAAAGCTTTTTCGCAATACACCGAAAGACCACTCTGCATACCCGTCACTCCTAGAAGCGACAAAACCACACATCGACTCGTTCAACGCCGTATTCGAAGAGGGCGGATACCTAGAAGATGCCATCAAGGACATTGGCACAAAGACTTATATAGAAGGAGACTTTACCACTTATGATGGAACACCCCGGAACAGGTTGAGCGTGAGGATAAAACAGTTCTTCTTGCACAAATCAGTACTACCACCGACGAACAAGTTCTCGACTCAGAACAGAGAAATATACCCAGCAGAGTGTAGAGAGCGACACTCCACATATCGAGGTCGTTTTGGGATAAGATGGGAGTACAAAGTGAATGATGGCGAATGGCAAGAACAGACCCGGGATATGGGCTTTTTACCGCTCATGTTGAAGTCGAATAAATGCCATCTGGAGAAAATGTCACCAGCACAGCTGGTATACAACAAGGAAGAGTCAGAGGAGCTAGGAGGGTATTTTGTCGTCAACGGTTTAGAGAAGTTGGTTCGGTTGCTGGTTGTGAACAAGAGAAACTACCCAATGGCCATCACCCGAGGATCTTTCGAGGCTAGGGGAGATAGCTACACGAACAAGGGTATCCAAATCCGATCAGTTCGACCAGACCAGTCGTCTCAAACCAATGTTCTCCACTATCTCTCGGATGGCAACGCTACATTCAGATTCTCCTGGCGCAAGAGTGAATATTTGGTACCAGTTGTGATGATCCTCAAGGCGCTTGTGGAGACGAATGATCGCGAAATCTTCGAAGGCATCGTTGGTGGTACAGGTACAAAAGGCTTGGAGGAGAAACAATTCGTCATCGACAGAGTAGAAATGTTACTCAGAACTTACAAGATGCACAACATGCATGGTAAGGCCAAGACGCGAGCATACCTAGGAGAGAAGTTCAAGGTTGTTCTTGGACTCCCTCCAGATATGCCTGGATACGAGGCAGGCACAGAATTCTTGCGCAAGGTCATTCTGCCACATCTCGGAGCTCACGACGTTACTGAAGCACAGGATAACGATAAGTTTCAGATGATTCTGTTTATGCTGAGGAAGCTGTATGCTTTTGTACAGGGAGAGTGTGGTGAAGATAATCCAGATGCAGTATCGAACCAGGAAATCTTGCTCGGAGGCTTCTTGTATGGCATGATCGTAAAAGAGCAACTCGAGGAGTTTTTATTCAATATTCGTGCGGCATATCAAGATCTGGGCCGCAATGCCAAAGACGGCTTAGGTTTCAGAAGCTTCACAGACCCGGAATTCGGGAAATGGTTCAATACCAAATTACTACCAAAAGCACAGGTCGACGTCGGAGCAAGGCTGACATACTTTTTGTCTACTGGCAATATCAGCAGTCCTACTGGTCTTGATCTACAACAGACCAGTGGGTTTACGATCGTAGCAGAGAAACTAAACTTCTATCGCTTCATAAGTCATTTCCGTTGCGTACACAGAGGTAGTTTCTTCGCTCAACTTAAAACCACAACAGTCAGAAAATTACTGCCAGAAAGCTGGGGTTACCTATGTCCAGTTCATACCCCTGATGGTTCTCCTTGTGGACTGCTCAACCATCTCGCACATAAATGCTACATCGTTATGCGGCCATCAGACACATCTGCTATTCCAGGTTTAGTGGCTAGTCTCGGTGTCAGCAGTGGTTCGCAAGCATCACTATCGGAAAGTGTTGTGGTACAGCTTGATGGACGAATGCTTGGATACTGCAGCCCTGAGCAAGCTCGCGTTATCCATGATACCCTTCGATACTGGAAAGTCGAAGGTTCTCACAACGTGCCAAAAGACTTGGAGATCGGGTACATCCCGAATTCAAATGGTGGACAATATCCTGGAATATACATGTACGCTCATCCAGCTCGTATGTACCGGCCAGTCAAGTATTTGCCGCTCGACTCCCTCGACTACGTTGGGCCATTCGAACAACCATACATGTCCATTGCCTGCACAGAACCAGAAATCGTTTCAGGAGATTCTACACACGTCGAATTCGACCCTACCAACATTCTCTCTATCGTGGCAAATATGACTCCATTCTCCGACTTCAATCAATCCCCAAGAAATATGTATCAATGTCAGATGGGTAAACAGACCATGGGCACACCAGCATCTGCATTACGGCATCGCACAGACAACAAAATGTATAGAATACAAACAGGTCAGACGCCGGTAGTTCGACCACCAAAACACATGGAATATGGTCTGGACAACTTCCCTCAAGGTACAAATGCGGTAGTCGCCGTCATCTCCTACACAGGTTACGACATGGACGATGCCATGATATTGAACAAATACGCACACGAGCGAGGCTTTGGTTTTGGGACTATCTACAAGGTCAAGAAGATTGAGCTGGAGGAAGACATATTGAAGTCTCGATCGACACGCACAGCAACGCGCCTCTTCGGTTATGCACCGGGAGGTCATGTTCCAGCCTTCAAGCGAACGAAGCTTGACGACGACGGCCTCCCAATCGTCGGTTTGATGGTCGAAGAAGGTGACAACATCGCCGCATACCACCACGTAGAATGGGACCCCGCAACCATGGAGCTCAAGAACAAGGACGGCATCACACATTACCACAAATACAAGGATAGCGAGAAGGCTTTTGTTGAGGAAGTCCGGATCATTGGTTCAGAAGAGGGTAATGCACCCAATCACATCATCAGTGTCAAGTTTCGCATCCCGCGTAGCCCGGTTATAGGTGATAAATTTTCTTCTCGCCATGGACAAAAGGGCGTGTGCAGTCAGAAGTGGCCGACGAAGGACATGCCGTTCTCTGAATCAGGCATTGTGCCAGATGTCATCATCAACCCTCACGCTTTCCCGTCTCGAATGACTATCGGAATGTTTGTCGAGTCTCTAGCTGGTAAAGCTGGTGCGTTGCATGGTTTCGCACAAGACAGTACACCATGGCAGTTTGAAGACAAGAAGGGAAATACGGCAGTTGAGTATTTTGGCGAGCAGTTAGCAGCTGCAGGTTACAACTACTATGGTAACGAGCCAATGTACAGTGGCATTACCGGTAAGGAATTGGCTGCAGATATCTATGTTGGTGTGGTATATTACCAGCGGTTGCGTCACATGGTCAACGACAAATTCCAAGTCCGCACAACTGGACCGATCAATAGCATGACAGGTCAACCCGTCAAAGGTCGTAGCAAGGGTGGTGGTATTCGTGTCGGAGAAATGGAGCGCGACTCTTTGATTGCTCACGGTACCTCCTTCCTCCTCCGGGACAGACTCATGAACTGCTCGGATTACACCAAAACTTGGATTTGCAGGAAGTGTGGCTCATTTTTGAGCACGCAGCCGACCGTGGGTAGTGGGTATGAGACCAAGAGGATGGGCACTGGCATTGTGAGATGTCGAAAGTGCTCGAGGCCGGCAGAGGCATGGACCCTGAAGAGCGAGACATGGGAGGATGGGCAGGGTCAGAGGTGGGTAGCCGGAGATGATGTTACGGTGGTGGCTGTACCCGGTGTTTTGAAGTATCTGGATGTGGAGCTGGCTGCTATGGGTGTTGTCATGAAGTTTGAGCTTGATAATTGAGCGGGCTAAGGAAGGAACAGGAACGGCAGTCTTTGGGAATGAGTATCTGAAGAAGCAATATAACATTGGGAGGAGTTTCGATAGAATTTTCTTCGACAAAGACACTATTATCCAAGCCCTATGCCAGCCTTGCCTATCGTTGCAGTGAGTTGGTAAGATGATTGAATTCTGAATAGCAAGTTATTGTCCTTTGCTCGAAATGTTAATGGTTTAAACGAAGCCCCTTTTTCGGAGTCTTCCAGAAAGAGCGACCACGCCTCCTAAGGGCGCTTCATCTTTCTTTGACGTCGTAGGAACAATAACAACACCATCACCATCACCGCCTTTCCCTCCTCTTTCTTCCCCCACCCACACACTCTCACTATACACCACTCACCACAGTCCTGCTTCTTGTTTAGGTGAGTACAATGCAACCACACGCTCCTTATCTCTGGTCATGTGCGGACGTGGCCCTGAGAACGTCATGTCGCCTTGATCATCGTCTTCGGATCGCACACAAACATCCTGCTCACTGAGCGAAGAGACTAACACGCTTCAAGTCCAGACAGCAGACTTGAGATCAATACCGACCAAAACACTTTTACACATCACACACCACAATGGCTCTCAAGAGAATCAACAAGGAATTGGCAGATCTAGGCCGGTATGTGATAAACTATCCTGGCAGCATGTTCTGTGCTTGGCCAACAACAAATAACGACTGAGCACTTGCCATGAATACCGCCCTGTTGAAGTTCCGCATTTGCCTAACACAACCCTTTAGCGACCCTCCCTCATCATGCTCAGCTGGTCCTCAAGGAGATGATCTGGTACGTGTTCGGTGGAGTCTTGTATATCATGCCAAACTAACGCCTACGACAGTTTCACTGGCAAGCCACTATCATGGGACCCGTAAGATTCTTCGAACAACAGTTCTCAAACAAAAGAAAGTCCAACACTCCTGACACACTACTAGGGCGACTCACCATACTCCGGCGGTGTCTTCTTCCTTTCCATTCATTTTCCCACAGACTACCCCTTCAAGCCTCCCAAGGTCAACTTCACTACCCGCATCTATCACCCCAATATCAACTCCAACGGCTCAATCTGTCTGGATATTCTGAGGGATCAGTGGAGTCCTGCATTGACCATCTCGAAAGGTTGGTTGATAATTAATGTCATGAATGTTGTAAAACACGCAGGCTAACACATCCTCAAAGTTCTGCTCTCGATATGCTCCATGCTCACAGACCCCAACCCAGACGACCCACTTGTGCCTGAGATTGCACACGTCTACAAGACCGATCGTGCCCGCTATGAAGCCACGGCCAGAGAATGGACAAGGAAGTACGCCATCTAGGAGGATATCGGTAGAATAATCGCCAAAATGCTTCCTTATCTTGCAAGATATGGCACAAGCTGGGGAACAAGCAGAGCGGAACTGCTGCGATGAATGAAGGATGGCTATGAAACGATTGTTTGTTCTCGGGCGTTTGCTTTTGCTTCCTGGCGATGAAGCATTCTCAAGATACTACAAGTAGACTGAGCAGGTCTAGGTCTGTTCAGTTCGACTGCATGGACGGATGGAAATGCATTTCATGACACATACGCACACTCTATCCTCTTGTGCTTCCCGGATAATGTTATGATGTCGGGACCTGTGTTTCGTGACACAAACTTGCTTACTTATTCTCTTGTGTCTTCCCATAAAATGTTGTGACGTCGGTACAAGTGATCTACTTCGCGATGTGTTCTCTCAGTTGACTGAACTGCAACAGCTCTCTCTTCGTGTTTGCATATTTGATACCATTGTTGTCACCCAGCAATCTCACTAGGTGAAACAACTTTTGTGCCACGTACACTAAGCCACTGCCCGGTGAATTGGTCTCTAATCGTTAAGAACGTGATCAGAAGCACCGAATGAAATGGCATAAGTGCCTGAATCCTCATTAGCACATATACCATCTCTCAATCTACTCATTTATAGACAGAGCTGTGCACTAACAGAGAATGTCCTACCGCTGTATTACTTGATGGTTAGGATGCAAAGAAGCCACACAGGCAGGGTGACATAATGCTTGGAAGTTCAAATGAAATAAATGGATTGGCTAGACTAGGTACATATCTAACAACCAGATAGATATACAGGCAGGTCAGGTCCTCTTTGCAGTGCCAGGTAACGGAAGCACACAACACAATCCGCGATTTTGTGCCTCTTCCAATGGAGTGCTGAGGAGACGTTTCGTCCTATCTATTCTGACAATAGACAGGACATTGTCATTCGAGACGCATACACACGAGACTGCCTGCTCTCTCGGTCGTGGTTCCCATCTATCTTCAGCGTCGTCGTCATCATGCACGTCCAATCTAGTTCATAGTCTACATCGCAAACGATTAGCGCACATTCACTTCTCATCACACTCTCAAATCAAAAAGAACTCACCTTCTCCCTCGCAACACCCATCCACTGCGCCAAACTACCCACACCCTCCCCTTTATCCTCCACCAACAGCGTCATCGCCCACATCCTCAAACTCATCTCGCCATCCTCTCTAATCACATACAACGGCGGCACACTAATGCTTCCGACACCTTTACTAGCATGATCTCTACTTTTCTCCACCACAGCTCTAACACGCTCATTGAATTCGTTTTCAAGAACGGGTAGCGTCGTCTTGCCCTGCTTCAGTTCCTGTTTGCTAGGCAATCCGAAGACGTCGTTGATGAGTGCGGGGACGGCGTCGCGGCCCACCCACAGGAACTGGTTCTGGCCGTCGTCGAGGAGGTAGAGGCCGTAGGGGGCGAAGCGTTCGGAGGAGGCGGAGAGAGGTGGGGGTAGGGTGATTAGGCCGGTGGAGGGGTCGGGGATACCGGCGTTGTCGGGCATGTCATGGAGAGAGTACAAGCGAGGGTAGATGAATTGGGAGAGGAGGGGTAGTGGAAGCGTGGAGAGGAGGCAGAGTGCGGCGGATCGTAGATCGGTGGGAATCTGGGTAGAAGGACGGAGACCGAGCTACGGGATGTTAGTGAGTGTGTATGAACATCGTGAGAAGGTGAAGTAAACCTACGTTCTTGGTCATGCCAAGGAAGAGGGCAGGAAGAGCGCGGAGATTGGCAGGGAACTGCATGCCGCCACCAACGTTGCCACCTGCCAGCTCTTTCTTGTATGTCTGCAGCAGTTCTAGGAACTTGCCCTGAATAAGGTCTCGTGCAGCTTCCAAACCACTTCCCAATGCCTTCTCCACAGCTTTGTGGCTGTAGTACGCAGTAATTGCATGCTGATCAGCAGCAGCATATATATCGGCCAGGTTCTGTGTGGTGGGCAGTGCTAATGTCAAAACACGAATCCTTCGCTCACCATTACATGTTGTGTGCAAGACAGCAGTCTGCATACATACAAACTGTTTGGTGATTGATTCATCGATAGCAACCTCAACAACGTAGCTTTGATCGCGTGGGAAAGCAGGAAATGCGCACAAGTCAGAGCTGCGGTTGAAGAAGTTACCGTAAAAGGCGTTCATACGAAGACCAGTCGTTGCACGTACGCGTAGAACAGCCTCAAGACCAATCTCAGCAGATAGGTAGTCGCTGAACTCGCGAGCAAATTTAATCGCATCCTCACTACGAGCCGCATTCCAAGCAGGATAGAAATATGTCTGTCCACCAGTGAAACGCGGCAAGTTGCTGAGCGAAGCGACATCTTGATATTGTGATGAGAAGAGGAACATATCGATCGAGACCTGGTTCTTTGAGCATTCTACAGCGAAAGACTTGTAGAAGCTGTTTTGAGTCTGCAGTAGAGCGTTTTCTTTGCTTGTACCCAAAGCCTTCTTGTCTTCACGCATGGCAAGACTGCCGGTGCCAACGTTTGGCAGGCTGGAACTGAGTACAGTGATTTTACCGCCAATTGGTGAAATGAGCTTGTGACCTGCACGAAGTGCGGCACCCATACATGATCCACCATTTTGTGTGTTCTGAAACATTGACTGAAGCTTGTTGAGAAAGTGCTCGACATTCCGGCGGCAGTTGGTAAGTGTGACGAGGAGAGCTTCTGGTGTTGGCAGGAAAGGCTCTTCCAGGTCGCTAACAACAAGCATATTTGCGTCTATTGGCTCCTCACTCTCCCTGCTGTCGTGAGGGATAGCAAAGTAATGAAGGCTGGAATCGACGGCTATGAAACCAATCCTAGTCCTGCCATCAGCGTTAGGTATCCTATCCAGACTCTCCAGAATGCATCGTGCAGAAGTAGCCAAAAGTCCGTTCGCGACAGAGTTAATGCTAGCATCCAACAGAAACAGGTATACCAAAGGCTGAGGTGGGCGAACCATATATTCCTGAGGAGCAACAAATTCCACAACTGAATAGTTCAGCTCGGGTCTTTGCCATCTGTCTTGACTCTTTTGCGCTACAGCATCCCAATCAAATCCTTGCGGTACGTCGTTGGTCAGATTACACATATTGCAGCGCCATCTGTGACCATGATCAAGGAAGCTGGCAAATGGGTTGATGTAGGATCGGCATCGTCGACAACGTGAAATGATCTGGTCTGGTACTACTGGTACAGGGTCCTCGATGTCGTGTAAAGAGGTGTATGGCTGAATGACGAGCGCAAAAGGCAGTTTCGACTTTTTGAGGAGGTTGTTCGTAGTCGGTACGGCATTCAGGGTGGATCGTACGTATTTCGGTGGGCAATTGGCGTCTGGAGAAGGAGTAACGCTGGACTACAGACTGTGTTAGCAAGACAAGTCCTTTGGTCAGAAATTCGAAGCTTACATTAGGAGGAAGAATAATAGATGGTGGAGGCATATCCAGCTCGGAAACATGAAATGGCTGACTGATGAGATCTGTAGTTTGGAGACGGTTCAACTGCAAAGGTGGACCAGTAGCAGCAGGTTGTCCAGCCGGTTGCTGTGAGCCACCACCAAGCCCCATCTGCCCCATAGACTGAGTGACTGCAGCTAGACCACTAGCAGCATATCCTTGCTGAGGCTGCTGGTATCCTCCTCCAACAGACGCTCCTCCATAGGATGTCTGCGGTTGTTGTTGTCCATAACCACCAGTTTGATATCCTTCTGCGCTACCATACGCTGGCTGTCCGTACGCAGGTTGACCATATCCTCCTGGTTGTTGTCCTTGCTGTTCTTGACCAGGATATGCTCCATACTGAGCTGCAGGAGGTTGCGCGCCAAACTGTGCTGGAGGCTGTTGTGCTGCTTGACCTGCATTTGCAGCTGCGCCGAAATCGTAGGCTTGACCGGCGTATGCTCTCTTCTTCTTTCCAGCAGCTGGTCGTGCATCGTATGGTTGTTGCTGTCCATCATCCAGAGGTGCTTGCTGTTGGTCGTAGGCTGGCTGACCATAGCCAGAATGTCCTCCGTCCGCCATTGGATATAGATTTCGCGGCGTTACGAGACCAAAAGTCAGACACTGCGGCAGTGGTAGTGTAAAGAGTTGTGACCTTGCGATGCTTTGTGTATGGGGTCGTTTCAGACGTGCTGGGAAAAGGGAGGCTCTAAAGTGGTTTGATGTTTATTGGACACCTGGCAAATTCCAAAAAAACAATGAGAATCACCTTCAATCTGCTTGAAAAATAAGAAAGACGTATCAAGCTGTCAAGGTCAACAACGCAGATTTGGTAGGCGAGGACAACAAAAGGTGCTTCAATGGAGGCGCGAGTCTCAGAAGCACGTGTCAAGGGGGGTTAAAGCACCGAAATGGCAAAGGCCAACATGCAATATTGAATGAACAACTATGCCACTTCAAGTAGCAAAGCGACTTCCAGCGTAAGTCGCTGGGTGGAGGCCTCTTACGTAAGATTGATACCTTCGCATTCGTACAATAATACAGCTGTATCTGTCTGATCATTTTGATTCGTGAACATCTTCATCTCCTAACATTTAAGATCCCCCTATGCAAACAGTCTCAACCCTCCTGCGGCCGCTCCCAGCTGTGTGACTTCACAGACCTTGCAAACCGTGCCCTTATACTTCTGCTGATACTTGGACCCATCATAAGCACAGGTTACGCTAGGTGAGCCATGGTAGATCGGCGTTAGGGAAGCAGCACAAATATCAAACTCGGCGAACTGGTCGAATTCAATATCGAGAGTATCCGTAGGGTTGCGCTCGCACGTTGCCTTGATTTTTCGTGCCTGACATATAGTTAGCATACACTTTCTGATATGGTTCAAGACTTTCCAAGACTTACAGTATCCTTGAACTTGGCATTCGTACCCTTCTCAATAAGGTTGTTGGCAAAGTTGAGAGCGGTCGAATACTGCTTGTTTCTGTTGGCAAGGTTCATTGCCGAGAACCAGGCAATGGTCATGTGAGACGCTTCCATCGTCGGAACAGTGAAATAGGCTGAGAGCTCAAGACTGCGCTTCTTCTGCTCTTCGGATAGCGATGAGAGGTCGAGACCTGCCCCAGAGAGCTGCCGCCGTTGAAGTTCAATGGTCATCGCCAGCACATATCGGGCTGCAGAAGCAGCAGCTTGCTTTGCCTATAAATCATTAGTCCGGTTCCAAGACCAATTGACGTCTTCCTTGCTCCACATACCTCTGAAGCTTGCTGCTGTGATGTGACTGCGTTAAGCATAAGCAGATGCAAGACTTTCTTGAACATCTTGACACCATCTTCTAGCTTGTTCTGCTGCAATAGTCTCTTTCCGGCAGCTAATTCAATAGCCATAACCGATTCCAGGTCCCGGGGAATAATTGGCTGTACACGGCCAGGATCAGTCTCATCAATCGTGCGGCGAACATAGTTGGCCAATGGAGGTAGTCCAGTATTTGCAGGTAAGAATGTCCGCGATCCTTGATAGATCTCCTCAAAACGCTCCCATAAAGGTTCGAAGTTGACGGCGCCGATTTGACGATTTAACAATTGCATCGCTGTTTCGAACGACCCTCCAGCCACATGATCTGCCGCAATGGGTGAGGTTCGTGCCCACATATCGGCTTCACTACTGCCGGCACCAGCAGAGGAACCCTCCACTTGCACAAGGTCTTCTTCTTGCTCTATCTGCTCTTCCTCACCAAGATCCCAACCATCTGCACCTTCTTCTTCATCTGCGGCGAAACCGTTCTGTTCAACATCAGCGACCTCAGCAGGCTCCTCATCCATAAAACCATTTGTTTGTGACGTGAGCTGTTCTGGCGCATCGTCTCCCGCTAACATGGCCTGTTCAAACACATTGATAGAGGCAGCTTTCGTTGGCCAGTTGGCCTGGTATGTAGGAACAACAGCGCGTGGGGTTGTGAGTGGCTTGCCAAGAGTGGGCATCGATATTTGATCCTCAGATAGACCACTAGCCTCCAGTATTGATTGACACTCATCTTCGAGTCCATGGGACTTTGCAAGCATATAAGCTAGAGGATCTACAGAGTATCTGTCAGCGCATATGATTTCAAGCATGAGTGTAGAAGCTTACAAAGGTCGAGATCCTTGTACATCTGTATCCGGTTGTTGACGTCGCCAAGGAAGAGAGTATTTTGAAACCAGGACGACACATCACCGCGGTGCTCAGCAATCTTGCCCATTCTTGCAAGTTTGTCCTTATCACCAGTACAGAGATACAGAAATGAGAGCTTGTCGAAACTGCGCATCTTTTGGTAGGTCATCTCTACAATCTGATGGTTACCATGTGCGAGAGCCTCTGTTCCAAGACGTTGCCAGAGCTTAGGACGGTCGAGTTGTTTGGCCATCTCCACTGCAACGTCCAGATTACCACATTCGATAGCCAGCTCGAATCTAGTTTGTGGATCCTGAACAAATTGTAGAGCAATCTCTGGGTAACCCTTCTTTTGTAGATACGAGATGATGCTCTGACCAACAAGACTTGATGTTTTGATAATGTTAAGCATCTCCTCGTAATTTCTCTTGACCAAAGCAAGCTTGAATCGGTATTCGGTGGGATCAATAGTCATAGTCTTTGGCTTAGCATCACGATCTAAGCAGTAAACAGTCTTTCCCTTGACCTTGACGAGGTAGATTGTGTGTTCCAATGTGCGTACAATACCATTGTCTCCATTCATGAGCGTGTATTTAATGTGGTTGAGGGTAGAGTAGAGAAGTACACCAGTGTCATCCCAGGTAGCGCTCTTGATTCGTATAGTCTCGTGGAGACTGCTGACCTGTTCGAGGGACTTGGTAACAATCGTGACATTGTGCTTTGACAAAAGTGCAGCATGCATGCCATCGTTAGACCAAACCACATACTTGACACCATTCACCGCAAGCTCTGCCAAATTCTTCTTTTGCTGAATATCGTAGAGCACAACATTCGTAGCAGTCAACAACAAAAGACAACCAGTACCACCATAAGTCACATCGACGGTTCCAGGCGGAGGCTTGATCGTCTTGGTGGTAGAATTGCTCAAGTCCTTGATGTCGATCTGCTGGCTAGCCAAATTAAAAACTGCGAACCTGTTGCGTGCCACGAAAACTGCAGAATTTCCAGGCCCTCTCTTACTATCCGTAGGCTCGACTGCACCAGAGGCATCACGAGGAAGGTTCATCAGCTCGTAAGTGCCACCGTCAGCAGTCGTCGTAACAAGAATGGCTCTTTCAGCAGGGTTGTAGGATATTGCGCGAGGTGGTGTCCAGGGTGATCCGAGCTTCTTCAGCGAGAGGATGGATGGTGATTCAGCATTCTTCGTGAAGTCGTAAGAGCGAACGTGTTTTTCTTTGGTGATGTAGAAGAGCTGATTTTGGTATACTGCTGATGCTGGTCGTTCACGCTCGAGCTTGAAGACCATGACACCGTTATCGTGACCAGCAGCAAACAGGTTGATCTCAGGGTGTGCAGCGATGACCCAAAAGCGGTCGTTCTCTCTTTTGAATGATTGTACTGAAGTGCGCTTGTTAAGGTCCCAGACACGAATTGTTTTGTCCTCACCGACTGAGAGGATAAGATCCTGGTGTGGGTGGAAAAGGCAGGCGGATGCGTTCTGGAAGTGACCACGGCAGGTATCGACCTCCCATGCTTTGGTATCTAGGTAGAAGATTAGAATTGATCATGCGCTAGCCACGGACTTGATCACGTACCGCTCATTCGCCAGAGCTTGACTAGGCGATCGTCACCAGCAGAAATGATGAGTGGAAGTGTCGGATGAAATGCGACCCAGTTGACACCTCGGTCATGACCTTCTAGTACAAACTTCACTACTGCATCTGTGTTACCAAACATGTCTGCCTGGTTCGCGTTCGACCTGGCGATCTGGTCTTCGAATGTCATTGATGTGGGCGCCGAAGCCTTCTTCCTAAGTCCAGATATATCCCATACTCTTACTGACTGATCGAGAGATGCTGAAACTACTAGATCTTCCTTGGGGTGAAATTGCGCGCACATTGTGTAGTGGTTGTGACCAGTCATGGTACAGACTGCGAAATATTGTCAGCACGCTCTAGGTTGATCACACACTCTCTTCTTCACGCACTCAATGATCTGTTCTGCCAGTTCCATATTCTGATTGTCTGATCGTCGGAGCTAGAAATGATCCAAGGTAGTTCGTGGTGGAAGAAGACTGTGCGGACGTAATCCAGATGTCCATTCAAAGTAAAGAGGCAGCGGCGCGTCTGATGAGACCACACTTTGATCTTGTAGTCATCACCACCAGACACGAAAAGTGGTTGTGTTTTGTGGAAGTCGATGCCTCGTACTGGTCCATCGTGTTCTTCAAAGCGGTCGATGAGGGTTCCCATTCGGTAATCCCATAGCTGGATTGTGGAGGAGTGAAGAGAGACTAGAATCCATGGTCTAAGGTAGAATGTTTAGCGACTGATAGTACGACTTGTATTTGTTGCTGTCGAACCTTTTTGGGTGAAACGCAATGCCCTTTGCGCGAGATGATTTGGACTCGAACTGCAATACCCATCAGTAGGTGACTTATCATGGCTAGATGTTGCGCAGCGTACCTTTGTGAGCATGTGAGGAGTAGACATCTTGGTTCAAGACGGCAGCTTGCCGTGGAGTGGAGTGGAAAGCGCAAGACGTGGGTGATGCTGGAGTATAAGCTGAAAAGGCACAGGACGTGGTAAGGAGAAGAGTGAGCGTGATGAGAACAGCTTATCTAAAAGTGCTGTCTCCAAGATGTACAGGACAGAGTGTCAATTGCAGTGCAGAATGTGTAAATGCAATGTTGTCTACTTTCAATAATAAGCCAATGCTGTCTTCACCTCTCCTGATGACCCTTGTTTTGAGGCCTCCGCAAGCGTGTTCCTATTGGTACGCTAGCAGCCTTACATCTTGGCATTGATATAACCTCAGGGTAACTTGTCACTCTTGCATCGCATTGATAAATGGAGATATTGAGAGGATGAATAATCATGTCATGGCAAGCGCTACCTTTGTACTGCTCCTGATATG
>Ga0160428_1000461_pt1 | contig 45664 bp, 43 predicted proteins | sample SolpanmetagenomM_FD_108198 | JGI IMG/M metagenome (GOLD analysis project Ga0160428, IMG submission 108198) | Solar panel surface microbial communities from Lawrence Berkeley National Laboratory, California, USA - M | ecosystem: Engineered > Built environment > Solar panel > Unclassified ... | reverse complement strand
TGTGGATCGGCGTCGAAACATGACCCCGGCAGATCCGCTCCTAACTCTCTGACGCAGTGAGAAAATCCGAGTTTCCGGTGGGGTCACGATCGGCGCCGGTTGTGACCCCACCCCTCAAGGTATTTTGGTCGATAGCACAGCGACTTAACAGAGCTGAAGGAGGGGTCATGCTTCGAGGCCGATCCACAATCACCGTCGCTTCCACCACGATTATGGGCATGCGCACGAGGATTTTCACGACGACCATCCCCATACCGACCACGGCCACTTTCGCTATGGCAGCGGCTACTAAGCCGAGTGCTACCCGAAACCGCTCCGAAGCCCGTGACCTTCCTACTATGGGAAGCTCCATCTGGGCATGACGAAATCCCAACGGGAGGACTGTCATGTTCCAGATTAAGGTCGCCAGATGAACTGCGGGGGTTGCGCGAAGGCCGTCACGCGCGCTCTCCATGCTGTGGATGCCGAGGCCAAGGTCGAGGTCGACCTCAAGGGTGGCATCGTTGCGGTGACGGGCACGCCCGGCATCGGGGCTGAACGCTTCATCGATGCCGTCCGCGCCGCCGGATACGGGGCCGAGCCCCTGTCTCTCGCAGCTTGAAGGGCGCACGTCCGAAACCATATGGCGGTTCGATCATTCACTTGGCAGGATCAACCGTTCCTCCGCTCTCCGATTAGTGTAAGCAAACCAGATGAGACCCGACCTGCAACTCGTGCGCTTGATGGCGGCGATGATCGTGATGATCATCGCCTACGTCGCGCCGTCTGCAGTCCAGGCTCATGAGGGTCATGCTCACCATGCCCGTCAACACGTTGCCGTGGAGAGGGTCCAGGCTGCGCCGGTTGCCGTACAGGTACTGTTGAAACCCCTGACATCGGTGTCGACCCAGCCCCAGGCGACCGCCGGCCGCACGGCCGTGTCCGTGGCGATGGTCGGCTTGATCCAGGCTGACGAGCAAGGCCGAGGCTGTTGCCCCGGGCCTTGCAAGGGCACCTGCTGCGGGACGATGTCCTGTTGCATCTCCGGCACCCTGTCCGGCCCGGCCCCCCTGCCGATACTCGCCTTCGGGCGGGTCGTCCTGGTCTCGCGTGACGTGGCCGGCCTTCCCGGCGTTGACCCGAAGACCCTGCCCAAGCCCCCACGAACCCTCGCCTAACGAACGGCGCGCCTGAGGCGCGCAACGTTCGGACTCCGTCCGCAAGTTGCGGATGCACGTCCGGTGTTCGAATGCGAGGATACCTGTCCCATGTCTTTTCGTATTGCTGCCGCCTTTGGCGCGGTGTGGCTGGCCGTCAGTTCACTGGCAGGTCCCGCATGGGCGCATGAGGGGCACGACCACGACGCGCCGCCCCCGCCTGTCTCGAAGTCCATCGCCCCCCGTGGAGAGGCCGTCTCGGACGCGTTCGAGTTGACCGCAATCCCGCGCGACGGAAAGATCACGTTGTACCTCGACCGTTTCCGGACGAACGATCCCGTGCGGGGCGCGGTCGTGGAAGTCGAGACGCCCGAGGGGCCGAAGCTGGCCACGGAAACGGACGAGGCAGCCTACGTCCTCCCCGCGCCCTGGATGACGAAGCCCGGGTCCCACGACCTCCTGGTGACCGTGACCGCTGGCGATGTCGTTGACGTGCTGACCGTCACGGTGGCCGTTCCCGAGGCGAAGCCATCCGCACCCGCCGCATCGCCTCAGACATCCATGGCGCTGACGAAGGCGTCCGCCGCCATCACCGACCTGAAGGCCCGACTTGTTGCAAGAGACCCTGTCCTCGTGGTGACCGCGGCCGGGGCCTTCCTCCTCGGGATGCTCCTGACCGTCGCCATGCACGGCCGACGCAGCCTCCCGGCCCTGGCCTTGGTCGCCGTGGTCGTCACGCTGGTCTTGGGAACCGCCGCCTTCGCGCATGGCGACGAGGATCATGGCGCACCAGTGCAAGGTGCGGCCTTGCTCGATCCGGCCCAGCCCTCGTCCGACCTCGCCCAGCGCCTTCCAGACGGCTCGGTGTTCGTACCCAAGCCCACCCAGCGCCTCCTGGTGCTCCGGACGACCATGACCGAGAAGGGCACCTTCCATCGGACAGTGGAGCTTCCGGGCCGCGTGATCCCGGACCCGAATGCCAGCGGCGTCGTGCAATCCTCCGTCGGCGGTCGCCTCTCGCCTCCCCCCTCAGGACTGTTTCCGAGACTTGGCACGACCGTCAAAAAGGGTGACGTGCTTGCCACCGTGACGCCGCCGGTGCAGGCCGTCGACGTCTCGGACATGCGCCAGCGCCAGGGCGAGCTCGACCAGCAGATCGACGTCGTCGAGCGCCGGGTCGACCGCTATCGCAAGCTCGCGGTCAGCGGTGCCGTTGCCCAGACGCAGCTCGATGATGCACTATCGGAGTTGAAGGGTCTGAAGGACCGCCGCACGGCCCTCGATAAGGTCCGGCAGCAGCCAGAAGCCCTCGTTGCACCGGTCGATGGCGTGATCGCCCAGGCCTCCGCGGTGGCGGGCCAGATGGCGACTGCCGGGGCGATGGTGTTCCAGATCGTGGACCCGACACGCCTTTGGGTCGAGGCCTTAAGCTTCGACGCTCTGACGCCGGCCGGGAACGCCACAGCGCGCTTTGCCGACGGGCGCACCCTTTCCCTGACATACCAGGGTGCTGGCCTTGCCGACCGCAACCAGGCCATCCCGGTCCAGTTCGCGGTCAAGGGTGACACGTCCGGACTGCGGGTCGGGCAGTTCCTCACCGTACTCGCCGGCACCGACGCCGAGCAGTCCGGCTTGGCGCTCCCCCGCGCTGCCGTGGTTCGCTCCGGCAACGGGCAGGCCATCGTCTACGAGCACGTTGCCGCAGAGCGCTTCGAGGCCCGGCAGGTTCGCGTCGAGCCCCTCGACGGCACGAACGTGCTCGTTGCCGAGGGCGTCGGTCCCGGCAAGCGTATCGTCACCGAGGGCGCCGAGCTCCTCGATCAGGTCCGGTGAGGAGGCGCATCCATGTTCAACTTTCTCGTCACCCAATCCCTGCGCAATCGGCTCCTCATCCTTGCCGTTGCGGCCGTGCTGATCCTCTACGGGGCGTTCACCGCCACCAAGCTGCCCGTCGACGTGTTTCCGGACCTCAACAAGCCGACGGTCACCATCATGACCGAGGCCGAGGGGCTCGCTCCCCCTGAGGTCGAGCAGCTTGTGACCTATCCCATCGAGACCCGGATGAACGGGCTGCCCAGCGTCAGTCGAGTGCGCTCGGTCTCGGGCGTCGGGCTGTCCATCGTCTACGTCGAGTTCGACTGGGGCACCGACATTTACCGGAACCGGCAGCAGATCGCCGAGCGCCTCACCTTGGTCCGTGACCAGCTCCCCCCGAACGTGACCCCGCAGATGGGTCCCATCTCGTCCATCATGGGCCAGATCCTACTGGTGGCAGTCACCAGTGACACCGCCAGTCCCATGGAGACCCGCGAGGCGGCGGACTTCATCCTGCGGCCGCGCCTCCTCACCATTCCCGGGGTCGCCCAGGTCATCCCCATCGGCGGCGAGGTCCGTCAGTTCCGGGTCAGCCCCAACGTGGCGGCCATGCGGGCGCTCGGTGTCACCAACGCCCAGGTGGAGGGGTCCCTCGCGCAGTTCGGCACCAACGCCGGCGGCGGCTTCACCGACCAGTACGCCCGCGAATACCTCATCCGGAACATCGGCCGGACCATGAGCCTCGACGACCTTCGCAGCGTTGTCGTCGCCAACGTCGGCGATGCACCCGTCTACCTGCGCCAAGTGGCGGACGTGTCCTTCGCGCCGAAGGTGAAGCGCGGCGACGGCGGCTACATGGGCAAGCCCGGCGTCATCGTTTCCATCGAGAAGCAGCCGGACGTCGACACGGTCAAACTCACCCGCGAGATCGAGGCAGCGCTGAAGGAGGTCACCGCGACACTGCCAAACGGCATCAAGGCCGACCAGGTCCTGTTCCGCCAGGCGAACTTCATCGAGACCTCCATCGCCAACGTCGAGCGCGTCCTCGTCGAGGCCATCGTCGTGGTGGCCATCGTGCTGTTCGCGTTTCTGCTCAACGTGCGCACGACCGCTATCTCGCTGACCGCCATCCCGGTCTCGATCCTAGCGACAGCGGTCGCCTTTCACCTCGCCGGGCTGTCGATCAACACCATGACCCTGGGCGGGCTCGCCATCGCCATCGGCGAGCTCGTCGACGACGCGGTGGTCGACGTCGAGAACATCTTCCGCAGGCTCGGCGAGAACCGGGCGGCGGGCTCGCCGAAGTCCACCTTCGAGGTCGTGGTGGCGGCCTCCTCGGAGGTGCGCTCGGGCATCGTCTACGCGACGATGATCATCGTGCTGGTGTTCGTGCCCCTGTTCGCCCTGTCCGGCATTGAGGGCCGGCTCTTCGCGCCCTTAGGACAGGCCTACATCATCTCGATCCTGGCGAGCCTGCTCGTGTCGGTCACGCTAACGCCGGTTCTGGCCTACTACCTTCTGCCTGGCCTCAAGAGCTTGGCCGAGCACGACAGCGCCCTGCTGCGTTGGCTCAAGCGCGGCAATGCCCGGCTGCTCGGCGTCGCCTTCCGGCACCAGCGGGTGCTCGTCGTCACGGTGGCGGTGGCCGTCGTGGTAGCCAGCATCGCGGCCTGGAACCTGCCACGCGCCTTCCTGCCGCCCTTCAACGAGGGCTCGTTCACCGTCAACACGACCTTCAACCCGGGGATCTCGCTGTCAGAGAGCAACCGCGTTGGCCTCATCGCCGAGAAGCTGCTGCTACAGATCCCCGAGGTCGCTTCGGTGGGCCGCCGAACAGGTAGGGCTGAGCTCGACGAGCACGCCGAAGGCGTCCATTCCTCCGAGATTGAGGTCGAGCTCAAGGGGGCCGGCCGGGGTAAAGAGGCGGTCGTTGCCGACATCAGGCAACGCCTTTCCGCATTGCCCTTGTCGGTCAACGTGGGCCAGCCGATCTCGCACCGGCTCGACCACATGCTCTCTGGCGTCCGGGCCGAGCTTGCCCTGAAGATCTTCGGCGAGGACCTCGACGCGCTCCGAAGCGTGGCCAACGACCTGCGCGACCGCATGGCGAAAATCCCCGGACTCGCGGACCTCCAGGTGGAGAAGCAGGTCCGCATCCCGCAGCTGGAGATCCGCGTCGACTATACCCGGGTCGCCCTCTACGGGGTTCAGCCCTCGGCCGTGGTCGAGCAGCTCAGCCGTCTCTCGAACGGTCGGGTCGTTTCGACCGTGGCCGACGGCTACAAGCGCTTTGACGTCGTCCTGCGCCTGCCCGAGCGGCAACGTACGACGCAGGGGCTCAAGGACCTGCTGATCGAGACGCCGTCCGGTTGGGTGCCGGCGCGCCAAGTCGCGGACATCCGCGAGACGGACGGGCCGAACCAGATCCTCCGGGAGAACAGCCGGCGGCGCCTCGTGGTGCAGGCCAACACCAACGGGCAGAGCGACATGGCCACCATCGTGGCGGCCATCCGCGAGCAGGTAACGGAGGCCAAGCTCCCGCCGGGCTTCTTCGCCAACCTGGAGGGCACTTTCCAGGCGCAGGAGGAGGCGAGCCGGACCATCGCGGCCCTGTCGAGCCTCTCCCTCGCCCTGGTCTTCGCCATCCTCTACAGCCGCTACCGGTCGGCCGTGCTGGCGCTCATCATCATGGGCAACGTGCCGCTCGCCCTCATCGGAAGCGTGATCGCGCTTTGGCTAGTGGGGCAGCCGCTCTCGGTCGCGTCGATGATCGGCTTCATCACGCTGACCGGCATCAGCGCTCGCAACGGCATCCTAAAGATCAGCCACTACCTGAACCTGTCGCTGCACGAGGGCATGCCGTTCGGGCGCGACCTCGTGGTGCGCGGCAGCCTGGAGCGGCTGACCCCAGTGCTGATGACGGCCCTCTCGGCCGGCGTGGCCTTGGTGCCGCTCCTCATTGATGCGGCGACCCCGGGCAAGGAAATCCTGCACCCGGTTGCAGTGACCATCTTCGGCGGCCTGATCAGCGCGACCCTGCTCGACACAGTCCTGACCCCGGTCCTGTTCCTCCGCTTCGGCAAGGCCCCGCTGGAGCGCCTACGCGCCGCGCAAGCTGAGGCCACCGACACTCCCCGTCCAGACGGCGCCAAGCCGCGTCCGGTCGAGGCGTTCTGAGCCACCCCTTTCCCCATAGGAGACCAACCATGTTGCTACCGAGACTAATCCTCGCTGCGGGCCTATTTGCGACGACTGCGGTGCTCGCGCACGAGACGAACGGCCAGCACGGCGGCCGCGTCGCGGATGCTGGTCAGTTTCACGTTGAGCTCGTCGCCAAGGGCGATACCGTCGACGTATTCGTGTCGGACGGCAGCCAGAAGCCGGTGCCGGCGAACGGCTTCAAGGGGACGGCCATCCTCGTCGTCGGCGGCAAGTCCACTCGCATCCCGCTCGAACCGGCGGATGGCAACCGTCTCTCAGGCAAGGCCAGCGTGGCGCTTGGCGAGAGCCCGAAGGGTGCTGTCCAGCTCACCGCGCCTGACGGGGCCACCGCCAGCGGCAAGTTCAACTGAATTCAGGTTCTCCCCGGTTCGTTAGCGCAACTGGGAGGCGCCTGAAGATCCCGCACAGGGATGCGGGGGAGGCCGGATGAAGGCTTGTCTTCCCTGCCTGAGCCACCGGTCAGAAAGCCAACGGCTCGCTGATCACCCGCCCTACAGAGCCAAGGAGCCTACCTCATGAAGATCACAATTCTTGCCGCCATGCTGATCGCCCTCGCCGCAGCCTCTCCCGCCATGGCGAACGACCAGGGCAACGCGAATGCCGAGCAGCAGACCCAGCCGACGCCGAACCGCGGTGGCACCTCGGGTGGACCGGCTCACGACGTCCGCCCTGAAGAGACCGGAACGGTGCGCTCCGGGGAGCGCCTGGGCCACGATAGCCAGAATTCCAAGGGAGCCGCGCCGCAGGACGCACGCGGCCGCTAACCCGAGCCACGCAGGGTGACCCGGACCTTCGTCCGCAAGCATCCGCCGGCGTGGATGTCCGCGCCGGCACATCGCAAATCGACAGCAAAACAGAGGAATCGACCATGAAGAACGTCAGCAAGATCGCACTCGCCGCCGTCATCGGGCTCGGGATGGCCGCTTCGGCCTCCGCCCAGGGCACGCACGACCACGGCTCCATGCCTGGCATGGACATGGGGGCAATGAGCTCCATGAAGCCGGACCCGAAGGACAACGCCTCGACCAAGGAGTTCAAGGCTGCCGACATGGCCATGATGAAGAACATGGACGTGGCCTACACGGGCAACCCGGACGTCGACTTCCGCCTACACATGATGCCCCACCACAAGGGTGCCATCGATATGGCCAAGGTGGCGCTGAAGCACGCCAAGGACCCGGCCACCAAGCAGATGGCCCAAAAGATCATCGACGATCAGGAGAAGGAGATCGGCGAGATGGAGGCTTGGCTGAAGAAGAACGCGAAGTAGTCCAATCGGGGAAGGGCCCGCGGCCGGAGGTTGGCGCCGGGCCCGTCTCCAGTCCAGCGATGATGGGGCAGTCCGGGCGTTCGTCGCCATCGCAAGCTAGGGCCAAGCTACGCAGGACGTCCGCCATCTCCTGAAGGTGGCGGGCCTTTCCTTCGAGTTCCTTGATGTGGGTCAAGGCCAGGGCCTTGACCTCGGCGCTACTGCGACTGGGGTCGCCCCACAGACCCAAAAGCACCCGGATGCGCTCCAGGGAGAACCCGAGGTCCCGGGCCCGCCGGACGAAGCCAAGCCGGTGGACGTCCTCCGGGTCGTAATCGCGGTAGCCGCTGTCCTGGCGGTCTGCATGGGGCACCAGGCCGATGCTCTCGTAGTGCCGGATCATCTTGGCCGAGACGCCCGATGCCTCCGCCGCATGCCCGATGTTCATCGCCATCTCCCTGTTGACCTTCCCATCATGGGAAGCCGCAGACCGAATGGCAACACGAACGACAGGAACCCGATCATGGCCCACGGCACCGCACCCAAAGTCGCCGGCAAGCACGGCCACCATGGCGGGCACTACTACGTCCACCATGGGCACGGTGACCACGTGCCGCCCGCCCCCGATGCCGGGCCGGCCAAGGATCCCGTTTGCGGGATGACGGTCGATCCGCACACCACGAAGCATCGCGCGGAGCACGGGGGGCATCCCTTCTACTTCTGCTCGAACGGCTGCCGGACGAAGTTCGAGGTCGAGCCGGACCGCTATCTCGACCCGGACCGTGCGGCGGCGAAGGATGAGCCCGTCCCCGAGGGAACGATCTACACCTGTCCCATGCACGCCCAGATCCGTCAGGTCGGACCCGGATCATGCCCGATCTGCGGCATGGCCCTGGAGCCGGCGACGGTGAGCCTGGACGACGGCCCGAACGAGGAACTCGTCGACATGACCCGGCGGTTCTGGATCGCCTTGGGCCTGACGCTGCCGGTGTTCGTCCTGGAAATGGGAGGCCATCTCGCGGGTCTCAGCGACCATATCCGTCAACAGGATTCCAATTGGATCCAGTTCGCCCTGGCCACCCCGGTGGTGCTCTGGGCCGGCTGGCCCTTCTTCGTGCGCGGCTATCAATCGGTGGTCCTGCGCTCGCTCAACATGTTCACGCTGATCGCGCTCGGCACGGGCGTGGCGTGGGCCTACTCCGTGGTGGCGACCGTCAAACCCGGCCTGTTCCCGGAGGCCCTGCAAGGTCATGGCGGGGCGGTCCCCACCTACTTCGAGGCCGCCGCCGTCATCACGGCGCTCGTGCTACTTGGGCAGGTGCTGGAGCTTCGGGCCCGCGAGAGCACCGGCGGCGCGTTGCGGGCGCTCCTCGACCTGGCGCCGAAGACCGCACGCCGCCTCAACGCCGACGGGACCGACGACGAGGTCCGGCTTGAGGACATCACCGTGGGAGACCGCCTGCGCGTGCGTCCCGGCGAGAAGGTGCCGGTCGACGGGGCCGTGATCGAGGGACGGAGTTCGGTCGACGAGTCCCTCATCACCGGGGAGTCGATGCCGGTGACCAAGGAGGCCGGCGCGACCGTCGTCGGCGGCAGCATCAACCAGTCCGGGGCGCTCGTCATCGAGGCCCGGAAGGTCGGGCGCGACACCATGCTGGCCCGCATCGTCCAGATGGTGGCCGAGGCCCAGCGCAGCCGCGCCCCGATCCAGCGCCTCGCCGACAAGGTGGCGGGCTGGTTCGTCCCCGTCGTCATCGGCATCGCGGCGCTCGCCTTCGCGGCCTGGATGGTTTTCGGGCCGGAGCCCCGGTTCACCTACGCGCTGGTGGCCGCGGTCACGGTCCTCATCATCGCCTGTCCCTGCGCCCTGGGCCTCGCCACCCCAATGTCGATCATGGTCGGCGTCGGTCGCGGGGCCGGGGTCGGTGTCTTGATCAAGAGCGCCGAGGCTCTGGAACGCATGGAGAAGGTCACGACCCTGGTCGTCGACAAGACTGGCACCCTCACTGAGGGCAAGCCGACGGTGACCCGCATCGTCCCGGCGGACGGCTTTTTGGAAGAGGACATCCTGCGGCTGTCGGCTGGCGTGGAACGGTCGAGCGAGCATCCCCTGGCGGTTGCCATCGTGGCGGCGGCGGAAAAACGCGGGATCACGATCCCGGCGGTGTCGGAGTTCGACTCCCCCACCGGCAAAGGTGCCCTCGGCACGGTCGAGGGACGCCGCATCCTGCTCGGCAACGCGAACTTCCTCGCCGGGGAGAACGTCGAGACGGCGGACCTCGACGCCGTTGCCGACGGGTTGCGCCGGGATGGGGCCACTGCGATCTTCGCGGCCATCGACGGGCGGGTGGCCGGCGTCATCGCCATCGCGGACCCAGTGAAGGCGACGACCGCGGAGGCCCTTGCTGGCCTGAAGGCGGAGGGCATCCGCGTCGTGATGCTGACAGGCGACAACCGGACGACCGCCGAAGCCGTCGCCCGGCAAGTCGGGATCGAGGAGGTCGAGGCCGACGTGCTGCCCGACCGGAAGGCGGCGGTGGTCGAACGCCACAAGGCGGCAGGCCAGGTGGTCGCCATGGCGGGTGACGGGGTCAACGACGCCCCCGCGCTGGCCTCGGCGGATGTCGGCATCGCCATGGGCACCGGAACCGACGTCGCCATCGAGAGCGCCGGCATCACCCTGCTCAAGGGGGACCTGACGGGCATCGTCCGGGCACGTCGGCTCTCGCGCGCCGTGATGGGCAACATCCGGCAAAACCTGTTCTTTGCCTTCGCCTACAACGCCGCCGGCGTCCCCATCGCGGCCGGGGTGCTCTACCCGACCTTCGGTCTGCTTCTGTCCCCCATCATCGCGGCGGCGGCGATGTCGCTCTCCTCCGTCAGCGTGATCGGCAACGCCCTGCGCCTACGGAGCGCGCGCCTGGGCTGAGGAGGTCATCGACAGGGGACAGGTCTCGTCTCCCTCTGGAGGGGGTGACGGGACGCGGGTCCAGGACACCAAGGGGGTAGCTCATGGATCAATCGATGAAGTCCGAGGCGGCACCGCAGGAGGCCGTGGCACCGGGCGAGCTCAACCAGGGTTGCCTCTGCATCACCTTGGACAGGGACGCGCTCCGCCGCGCCTTCGAGGAGGAGACCGGCGACCCGGATTTCTGCGGGGCCCTGCTTCGGACGCGCCCGCACCTGTACGCGAATGTCGCCGTGTTCGTCTCGGCCGACACGATCTCCCAGATGCTCTCCGTCGTGCGGATCATCGAAGCCGTGTCCGCGCTTCCCGCCTATCGCGAGGCCGCACTCGCCTGGGCGCCCACGGCCGTTCGCTTCGATCCCGGTCCCATCGGTGCGTTCATGGGCTACGACTTCCACGTCACGGGCGACGGGCCGAAGCTGATCGAGATCAATACGAATGCCGGTGGGGCATTCCTGACCGCACCGCTTGCCCGTGCCCAGAAACGATGCTGCGAAGCGGCGGCCAAGGCGCGGAGCCCCGCGAATGCGGATGGGTTCGATGCGGCGGCCTTGCGCATGTTCGAGGCGGAGTGGCACCGGCAGGGACGCGCCGGAAAGCCGGGACGCGTCGCCATCGTCGACGACGACCCGGAGGCCCAATTTCTCTACCCGGAGTTCATCCTCGCCCAACGCTTCTTTGCCAAGCACGGCATTGAGGCTGTCGTGGCGGACGGGAAAGACCTAGCCTATGAGCGGGGCGTTCTCACGTGCGAGGGGCTGCCCATCGACCTCGTCTACAATCGTTTGGTGGATTTCTCTCTCGATCATCCCAATCACGCGGCCCTGCGCGCCGCCTACCTGGACGGGGCCGTGGTCGTGACGCCGAACCCGCGCGCGCACGCCCTCTTCGCCGACAAGCGCAATCTCACCCTCCTTTCGGACCGGGGCTGGCTCGAACGAGCCGGTGTGACGCCGAGCGGGATCGCAACGCTCAAGGCCTGCATTCCGGAAACGCATCAGGTGACGGCCGCGAACGCGTCCGCGTTCTGGGCTGAGCGGAAGCGGTTCTTCTTCAAGCCAGCGGGTGGGCATGGCAGCAAGGCCGCCTACCGGGGCAGCAAACTCACAAAATCCGTCTGGGCTGACATCGTCTCTGGTACGCACGTGGCGCAGGCGTTCGCAGCCCCCGGTGCACGGACCGTGAGGGTCGATGCCTCACACGAAACCCTGAAGGCCGATCTTCGCCTCTACACCTACGCGGGCGAGATCCTACTCGTGGCGGCCCGTCTCTACCAAGGCCAGACCACGAACATGCGAACTCCCGGGGGAGGGTTCGCTCCAGTCTTTCAGATCAAGGGAGGAGCAGAACCAGCTCCGGCCATTGCCCGCGTCAGATGATGATTCCGGAGACACCTTTGATATTCCCAACGCTTAGCCGAGCCGGTGCGAATGGACCTGCAAGGGCCCACCTTGGCTCGGCACCCACCGCACCGGGAACGTGCGGGGATCCGAGCGAGTTCTTCGGCTCTGCCGCCTAACGCGGTGTGTGTCCCGCTCGGCGTCAGCCTTAGACCCTATCCCGGTAGGGTCTGTCGCCATGTGATGATGGCGCAGGCGAAGTGGAGCATGGCGAGGTAGTTTCCCGGCTTCTTGTCCCAGCGGATCAAGATGCGGCGGAAGCGGTTGAGCCAGGAATGGGCTCGCTCCACGACCCGGCGGCGTGCCGTTTTGCCAGCCTCGCGCTTACCCGCGATCTCCTCGCCGCGGGTGCGCAGATGCAGGGTGAACCCGAAGGCCTGAGCTAGGGCGCGGGGCTCCTGATAGTCATAGCCCTTGTCCAGGCAGAGATGCTGGGGATCCTTGTCGCTGGGCTGAGGCCGGGCGACGGGGATCGCTGCCGTGGGACGAGGCCGAGCCAGGCGGCGAAGTTGCGTCCGCTGTCGAACGTGTCAAGATCCGGAGCGAAGGCAGCCACGGCCCCCGCGATCACCGGCCCGATCCCCGGTATGGTGCACAGGCGTCGCAGATCGGTGTCCGTCCGCGATGCCGTCTCCAGTTCATCCGCCAGCCGCTCGATCACCTCCGTCAGCCTCGCGATCTGGTTGAGATAGACCGACCCCATCGCGCGCACCGCGCCAGGCAAGTCGCCGACCTCGTTGGCCAGAGCCTCGTCCAGCACCTTGAGGTTCGCCGGCCCCTTCGGAGCGACGACGCCGAATTCGGCCAGGTGGCCACGAAGCGCGTTGATGAGCTGCGTGCGCTGGCGGACCAAGCACTGATGGGTGCGGAACGCCACCGCGCGCGCCTGCGTCTCGGCGCTCTTCACCGTCACAAAGCGCATGCTCGGGCGCGAAGCCGCCTCGGCGATCGCCTCTGCATCGGCGCGATCGTTCTTCTGGCGCTTGACGAAGGGCTTCACGTAGACTGTCGGCACAAGCCGGACCTCGTGGCCGTTATGCTGGGCCACGCGACCCCAGTGATGGGACGTCGCACACGCTTCCATCGCCACGACGCAAGCCGGCTGATCCGCCAGAAGCGCCGCGAACCGAGCCCGCGACAGGGCACGGTTATAGAGAACCGATCCATCCGGTCTGACGGCACAGACTTGGAAACTGCCCTTCGACAGATCGACTGCCAGCATGCTGATGTTCGTCGTCATCGATGACCCCTTCGATCGGTTCCGATTGAACCGTCAGGCATATGAGATGCCGTTCGGTGGGGGCATCCACCGCATCAGTTCACCCGTTGAGGAGCGGGTGAACCTGTGCGAGAAAACTGTCCAAGTCGAGCGTCGGTCCGTGGATCGCCCGGTGACCGCTGCTGACGAAGCACTGTTCACGGACAAGACCATCGAGGCCACTGAGCGGCGCGAGGAGGCAGTGGTCTCCAAGAATGCCCGCGTGGTCGAGGAGGTTGGCATCCGCAAGGACGCGACTCAGCACACCGAGACGATTTCCGACAAGGTGCGGCGCACCGAGGTCGAGGTCGAAGATGAGCGGGGGAATGTCAGCCGAACCGACACGAGTGGTACCAACACCCGCAAGTCTGTCTGAGGCGTACCAATCTCGGATGACGGAACCGGCCACCGCTTCGAGAGGTTCGCCGGTCTCGGTTCGGCAATCGGGGAAATTCGCTTCCCTGCAAGGAGACACGACATGAGTGACAGTTTTCCCTCGATGACGGCGCTGCTGGGCCTGCTGGCTCTGGCCGGTTACCAGAACAAGGACAAGCTCGCAGAGTTGCTCGGCAGCGCCGGTCAAGGCTCACCTACGCCTACGGGCTCTGGTGCCTCGCCCGGCGGACTTGGCGGCATGACCAGTGCAACAGGCGGCGGCTTGGGCGGCCTTCTTGGTGGTCTTGTGGGAGGCCAACGCAGCGCAACGCCTGGTGGATTCTTGACCAGCGGTCTGGGCGAGATGCTGGAGCGCTTTCAGAGTGCTGGTCAAGGCGGAGCCGCTCAGTCCTGGGTTAACAAGGGACCAAACCAGGAGATCGCACCGCAACACCTGGAGCAAGCCATCGGCCCTGATGTGCTCGCAACACTGACGCAACGCACCGGTCTATCGCGGAATGAACTGCTGTCCCGTCTCTGCAAGAACCTTCCGCATGCTGTCGACCAGTACACACCGGACGGGCGCATTCCGGCATAATCTGCTCGGCGAGAGGCGTCGGCGCGGGCCTGGTCATGCCCCACTGCACCACGTCAGCCATGGCCCACCACCTTGAGGAGTGAGATTGCCCCACAAAAACGGGGCAATTCCAGCGTGAGGATAAAGGTGAGGTCGTCGAGCGGAAAGCCGGTGGCGCGGCGCAAGGCGCAGACGATGGCACGCTCCTCCTCACTCGCCTTCCAGGGCAGCCTGTGCGGCCGCGCCGAGCGGTCCTGGCAACCGGCGGAGCCGCGCTTACGTCAACTTGCGGATGGTCTCGGTAGACACGCCGTAGCGGCTTGCCAGGACGCCGAAACTCTCCTGCGAGCGGGCGATCTCGGCGCGGACCGCTGGGGTGGTGCGGGCGTTCGGGTGGATGGCATGCATCAGCGGGCCCTCCGGGAAAAGTGAGGCCGGCGCAGGCCGTCAAGGTGCCAGGCATGTTCCTCGATCGCCCAACGAACCCCGATCCCAACAACGTTCCGCTACCAGACAGCATCCCATTTTCTCGACCTTGTAGCGGAACATGACGCTCTCCCTTCGTTGGAGTCTCACCCATGTGGGGCTTCCCATGGTGGGAGGGTCAAGCCTTTCCTTCACCGAAGTCGGATCCTGAGGAGCCGGAGCGCGTTCGCCGTCACCAGGACGGTCGCACCGGTATCCGCCAGGATGGCCGGCCACAGCCCAGTGATGCCCGCGACGGTGGTGACGAGGAACATCGCCTTAAGGCCGAGTGCGATGCCGATGTTCGCCCGGATGTTCGACAGCGTCCTTCGGGAAAGCTCGACCATCCGCGCCACGTCGGCGACGCGCCCGTGCAGAACCGCTGCGTCCGCGGTTTCCAGGGCGACGTCGGTGCCGCCGCCCATCGCGATGCCGACGTCCGCGGCCGCCAGTGCCGGTGCGTCGTTGATGCCGTCGCCGACCTTCGCCACGACCGCGCCCCCGGCTTGCAGCTCGCGCACGATCCGCTGCTTGTCCTCCGGCAGGAGCTCCGCCCGTGCGTCGATGCCGAGCGATCCGGCCACGGCCTGGGCTGTGCGGGCGTTGTCGCCGGTCAGCATGAGCGACCCGATGCCCGCCGCCGCGAGTTGGTCGATTCCGGCCCTGGCATCCGGCCGCGGCTCGTCGCGCATGGCGATCAGGCCGGCCAGAGACCCATTCGCGACGAGCGCGGCGACCGTCCTGCCCTCGCCCTGCAGGGCGGAGACCCGCGCCTCCTGCTCCGCCGTGAGCGTCACCCGCGCCGCCGCCTCCCGCGGGGATCCGAGGAAGAGGTCGATCCCTGCCACGTTGCCGATGACGCCCTTGCCGCCGAGCGCCTTCTCCCCGAATGCCGGAGGCGTCGGAGCGCCAACCTCTGCCGCCTTAGCCAGGACCGCCTTGGCGAGCGGATGCGAGGATCCGGCCTCCAACGCGGCGGCCAAGGAGAGCACCTCCCGCTCGGACCGGCCGAAAGCAAGAACGTCCGTGACGACGGGCTTGCCCTCGGTCAGGGTGCCGGTCTTGTCGAAGGCGACCATGGTCACGGCGGCGAGCCGCTCCAGGACGGCGCCGCCCTTGATAAGGAGTCCCCGGCGGGCGCCAGTGGACAGTCCCGCCGCGATGGCCGCCGGCGTCGAGATGACCAGGGCGCAGGGGCAGCCGATCAGCAGGATGGCCAACCCCTTGTAGACCCACTCGGCCCACGACCCCCCGAACAGGAGCGGCGGCAGAACGGCGACCAGCGCCGCCACGCCGACCACGGCCGGGGTGTAGACGCGGGAGAAGCGGTCGATCAGCCGCTCGGTCGGAGCCTTGGCCTCCTGAGCCTCCTCCACAAGCCGGACGATCCGGGCGATGGTGTTGTCCCGCGCCGCCGCGGTGACCCGCACCCGAAGCGTGCCGTCGCCGTTCACGGTACCCGCGAACACCGCGTCGCCCGGTACCTTGCGTCTCGGCACGCTCTCGCCGCTGACCGGTGCCTCGTCCACCGCGCTCTCCCCGGCGAGGATGGTCCCGTCCGCTGGGATCCGGTCCCCCGGCCGCACCAGCACGGTCGCCCCGACCCGCAGGCTTGCCGCGGACACTCGCTCCGTCGTTCCGCCGCCCTCCAGCAGGGCCGTGTCCGGCACCAGGCCGGTGAGGCCGCGGATGCTCGCCCGGGCCCGACCGGCGGCCACCCCTTCCAGCACCTCGCCGATCAGAAACAGGAAGACGACCGTGGCCGCCTCCTCGGTCGCACCGATGGCGGTCGCGCCGATGGCGGCCACGGACATCAGGGTCTCGATGGAGAACGGCGTCCCGTGGCGGGCGGCCGCGACCGCACGTCGTGCAATCGGCACCAGGCCGACCGCCATGGCCGCCAGGAAGGCCCAGCGCTCGGCCGCCGGCGCGGCATGGCCGACTGCGAAGGCCAGCACCAGGGCCGCACCGCAGGCGAACGCCAGCAGCGCCTTCGGAGCCCGCCACCAGACCGGCTCCGGCCGTTGGGCCTCCGACACCGCGTCGGCGGGGTCCTCGGCGCCGTAGCCCAGGCTGCGGACCGTCGCGGCGATGGCCCGGGCGTCGGTGCCGGGACCATGCCGCACCGTCAGTGTCTCGGTCGCCACCGAGACCTGTATCTCCTCGATGCCGGGGAGGCGCCGCACGGCGTTCTCGACCTTGGCGGCGCAAGAGGCGCAATCCATCCCGGACACGTGCAGGCGCGTCGGAGGGCTCTCGGTTCGGTCCAGGATCGTCGCGTCGCTCATGCCGGGTGCCTTCCCCATCTCTCGGGAAACCCTACTTCCTCCAGCGACTAGAGGAGCAAGCGGCATGAAGCCCATCGCCATTGGAGAGTTGTCGCGGCGCGCCGCGGTGAAGGTCCCCACGATCCGGTTCTACGAGGACCGGGGATTGCTGCCGACGCCGGAGCGCACCGAGGGCAACCGCCGCACCTACGGCGAGGCCGACGTCCGGACGCTGCGGTTCATCCGGCATGCGCGCGAACTCGGCTTCGAGATCGGGGACATCCGCGCCCTGCTCGACCTCGCCGGCCATCCCGACCAGCCCTGCGGGGAGGCCGACGCCATTGCCCGCAAGCACCTCGCCGACATCGACAACAGGATCGCGCGGCTGACCGGCCTGAGGCAAGAGGTCCAGGCCATGGTCGAGCACTGCTCGGGCGGCCACGTCCGGGAATGCCGCATCATTGAAGTCCTGGCCGACCACGGCGAGTGCCTCAGCGACCGGCACTGACCAAGCTGAAACGCGGGCTTGCTCCTATAGTTGCTAGAGGAGTTACGCATCCGCGAAAGACACTCCGAACCGGATGCCGAGATGACCGAACACCACGACCAAGCAGGGCACGACCACTCGGGCCACGACCATTCCCACGCGCACGGCGGGCACGCCCACGGGCCCGGCCACAGCCACGCCCCGGCGAGCTTCGGCAAGGCCTTCGCCATCGGCATCGCCCTGAACGTCGGGTTCGTTCTCGTCGAGGCTGTGTACGGCGTCCTCGGGAACTCCGTGGCGCTCCTCGCCGACGCGGGCCACAACCTCTCGGACGTACTCGGCCTTGTGGTGGCCTGGGTCGCGACGGTGCTGGCCAAGCGGGCTCCCACCTCCCGCTACACGTACGGAATGAAGGGCTCGTCGATCCTGGCGTCGCTCTTCAACGCGGTGTTCCTCCTCGTCGCCGTGGGCGCCATCGGGTGGGAGGCCATCCAGCGCTTCGGCGAGCCCGCTCCGGTGGCGGGAAAGACCGTGATGGTCGTCGCGGGCGTCGGCATCCTCGTGAACAGCATAACCGCCTGGCTGTTTGTGTCCGGGGCCAAGGGCGACATCAACATCCGCGGGGCCTTCCTGCACATGGCCGCGGACGCCGCTGTCTCCGCCGGCGTGGTGCTTGCCGGCCTGGTGATCCTCTACACCGGCTGGACCTGGCTTGACCCCGTCGTGAGCCTTGGCATCGTCGCCGTCATCGTCTGGAGCACCTGGGGGCTCCTGCGCGACAGCCTGCGCCTCTCGCTCGCCGGCGTCCCCATGGGCATCGACATCAACGCGGTCCGCGGGCGCCTCGAAGCGATGCCGGGCGTCGCACGACTGCACGACCTTCATGTGTGGCCGATGAGCACGACGGAGACGGCTCTCACCGCGCACCTGGTCATTCCCGCCGGCTATCCCGGCGACGGCTTCTTAATGGAGGCCGCGCACGCGATGCGGGACGACTTCGGGATCGGTCACGTGACCCTGCAGGTCGAGACCGACGCGGCCGCCGCCTGTTCGCTCGTCCCCGACAACGTGGTCTGAGACCGCCATGCAAGCCTGGGCCTACACCCTGATCCCGGCGGCGGCCGCGATCCTCGGCGCCGCGGTGGCGGTGAACCTGCGGCCGGGACCCGTCCTGGTCAGCGCCATCCAGCATTTCGCGGCCGGCGTCGTCTTCGCCGCGGCGGCGGGCGAGATCCTGCCCGACCTCAAGCATGCCGGGTCGATCTGGGCGACCTTTGTCGGCGGCGGGCTCGGGGTCGCGGCGATGCTCGGCGTCCGCACGCTGGAGCACCGGTTGAAGGGGCCGGTCGGCCTGATGTCCGTCACCGGCATCGACATCCTCGTGGACGGCCTCGTGCTCGGCATCGCCTTCGCGGCCGGGGGCAAGGCCGGCATCCTGCTCACCGTCGCCCTGACCATCGAGGTGCTGTTCCTCGGCCTGACGGTGGCCAACGAGCTCGGTGAGGGCGGCGCCTCGAAATGGAGGGTCGTCGGGCTGACGGCGGCCCTCGTCCTGCTGCTGCCGCTTGGGGCGCTCCTCGGCGGACCCGTCGGCTCGCTGCCGCCCGTTGTCCAAGGCGGCTTTCTCGCCTTCGGGCTGATCGCGCTGCTCTATCTCGTGACGGAGGAATTGCTCGTCGAGGCGCATGAAACGAAGGACAGGCCCTGGGTGACCGCGATGTTCTTCGTGGGATTTCTGCTCCTCCTTCTCCTCGAAGAGATGATTGGCTGACCGCATGTTCGTACCGCCCCCCTCGGGGGAAGCTCCTGCATCTCCCGAAACATGCCACGTGCTCCTGGTCGAGGACGACGATGGAATGCGCATGCTCGTCACTCGTGCCCTGCGCGAGAGCGGCTACCGCGTCACCGGGTGCCGGAGCGGGGCAGAGATGTGGCGCTTTTTCCCCGAGGGCGGCATCGATCTCGTCCTGCTCGACGTGATGCTGCCCGGCGCTTCGGGCCTCGACCTGCTGCGGGCCCTTCGCGTCAGGAGCACGGTCCCGGTGATCATGGTCAGCGCGCGGGCCGAGGAAGCCGACCGCGTGCTCGGCCTGGAGCTCGGGGCGGATGACTACGTCGCAAAACCGTTCGGTCGCCCCGAACTGCTCGCTCGGATCCGCGCTGTGCTCCGGCGTAGCTCTGTCGTGCAATCCGCGTCCGTGTCGCAGCCGGCCGATGTCTTGACTTTCGGCGGGTGGCGCTTGGATCTGCGCCGTCGCACGCTCGTCGATCCCGTAGGAGCGGCAGTGGATCTGTCGGGGGCGGAGTACGACCTGCTCCAGGTCTTTCTGGACCATCCCGGTCGGGTCCTCGGACGAGAGCAGATCCTGGAGCTGTCCCGCGCTCGACTGGGCTCGCCCTCGGACCGCAGCGTCGACACCCTGGTCAGCCGGCTGAGACGCAAGCTCGAACCGCCCGAGGGCGACCCGCCGCTGATCAGGACCATCCGAGGTTCCGGGTACATGCTGTCCGCGAAGGTCGAGCGGACGTGAGGCGCATTGCGTGGCTGGCACGCAGCCTCGAGGTGCGAACTGTCGCTGTGATGCTGCTCGCCATTCTCGTGGTCCATGGCGGAGCGTTGCTGTTCTACCGGCAATCGGCGGCTGCCGCAGCCGACGCGGCGTTCGCGAAGCAGGTCGCCAACCAGATCTCACTGGCGCGCGAGGCCGTGATGCGGCGGGATCCGTCCCAGCGTGAGGGCGAGGCGAAGGCCCTGTCGTCGCCTCACTTCGAATTCGGCTGGTCCTCCGACCGACCCCGTCCCCAGTTCGCCGTTGAATCAGCCCTGGCATCCTTCCGAGACCAGATGATCGTCGTCGAACCAGCACTCGCGCCCGGATTGGTGTTGGAGATGGACGCAGGCGAGGATCCTCTTCACCGTAGCGATCTCGCCGGCACGTCGGAACTGCCCGACGGGAGTGTCCTGACGTTCCGATCCGCCCATGCGCCCGATATCACCCGCGCAAACCCATGGGCGTTCCTCTCGACCCTGATGGCCATCCTTGTCGGTGTGACGGCTGTCGTCCTCATGCATTGGACGGCCGCTCCCCTGCGCGATCTTGCCCGCTTCACCGGCAGGATCGGCCGCGGAGCACCGGTTTCGGTTCCGGAGGCCGGTCCCGACGAGATCCGCGGGATCGCGCGGGCCCTGAATGCGATGCAGGAGCGCATCCACGGTCTCGTCACGGAGCGGACCCAGGCGCTCGCCGCGGTCTCGCATGACCTGCGCACGCCAATCTCACGGCTGCGCCTGCGTCTCGACGGACTTGCGGATACCACGGAGGCCAAGGCAATGGCCGCCGACCTCGACGACATGCAGGCGATGGTCGATGCGACGCTGGCCTACTTGCGCGGGGACGCCGATCCAGAGCCGCGCCAGGCCACGAACGTCGCCAGCATCCTGATGGGCGTTTCGGACGCCTCCGCCGATGCGGGGCGGGACGTCGAATATGGGGGCCCGAGCCGGGCCATCGCCACCGTGCGGCCGATCGCCTTCAAGCGTGCCGTAGAGAACCTCGTCGACAACGGCGTACGCTACGGGACTCGGGTGTGGATCTCCCTCGATATCGAGGAAAGCACCCTGCTAGTGACGGTCGAGGATGAGGGACCTGGTATCGCCGCCGGAGACGTTGCCCGCGCCTTCGAGCCGTTCACGCGCCTGGAAGGATCTCGCAATCGCAATTCAGGGGGAACCGGCCTTGGTCTGACGATAGCCAAGCGCGCGATCGAGGGCGACGGAGGCACTCTCGATTTGGCCAACCGGCAGGAGGGCGGCCTGCGCGCCGAGATACGGCTGCCGAGGGCTCTTCCGGGTAGCTGACACACTTTGTCACGCAAGTGGCAATCTAGAGACAAATGGCTCGGCTATATCAGCGTCTGAGTTCCGAGGCGGCATTCTCGCTGCTAGGAGACTGGAGACGTCCGATGAAGCGCATGCTAGCCACCGTACTCGCCGCGGGGATGCTGATGGGAGTTGCGGCTCCCGCTTTGGCCATAGACGGGCATGGAAACGCCTCGAACCCCGAGCGGGCGGTGCCGAACACTGGAACCGTCTCCGGCGGCCCGGCCCATCGCGATGACCCGCGCGTCCGTGAGGCTCAGGAAAAGCGATCCGACGGATCGCCGGCGCATTCCGAAAAGGACGGTCACGCCCACGGGCATAGTCACGGTAAGAAGTAGTTTCGCCGCGTAGGTAAGCAACGCGATCTAGAGGCTCAGGAAATGCGAATGCTACCCCTGATCGTTGTCTTCGCGATGCTGGCTGCCAGTATCGGCTATGTTCTCGCGGCAGATGTGCGCGTCTCTGCTCGCGCCCCTCTTCACGACGCTTGGTTGCCCGCTTCAGCGTCGTGAACGCCTGCTCCAGCCATCATGCTGGAGCAGGCACCCAGTCTCAATCACAACGCGTGTAATTACCACGGCGTACATCTCGAATAAGCTGAGCGTCGTATGCTGTATGCGTCAGATCAGGTTTTGGGCCTCTCCGTCGCTCGGCTTAGTGCCGGTGCTCTTCCACAACGGTACGCTCCTGACGATCTCCATGATGATCGTCGTGAACCACGGGACGGTCACGGTGGTGCTCTTCGACAGTCGAACGAGTGTGGTCTGTGTCATGGCGATCGCTGTGGATCCCTGCCCCACCTGGACCGACGTCGACGTGCTGCGCAAAAGCACTCATAGGGGTGATGGCAAGGGCCGCCGAGGCAGCCAGAGCGGCAATCGCAATTTTCATTGATGTCTCCTCAGTCCAATTCTGAACCCAAAAATGCGCAGGTTGGCAAAACCGTTCCAGGATAATCCAATCATGGTTTCTACGCCTAACTATGCTATGGTGCCCACACCGATGAGTTGAGTCATGCTATCATTTCCCGGAGAGCGGCTGTTCGTCAGGTCGCGTTATGCTTGCTGCGCCGCAAGGTCGCCGGTCCTGATCCATGCGAGAAAAGAAGGACTCCGGCGTGGGTTGGCGTTCCTTCCGAATTCAAGTCACCGGCACCAAGGCTTGTGTCGATTGGCCTGAATCGTTGATAAGGGCGACAATGGACTTCAGAATTCGGCATAGGTGCCTCGACACAGGGCGGAACTGGTGGGTGATCACTGTTCGCCTGTTGGCGTTTGGCCTAGCCCTGGCTTTCGCGGTTTCAACGGCTAGCCTGTCAGACGACGTCGCGTTCCATAGCGGCCATGACAGCTCCACCAAAGTGCTGACGGTCAGTGCCGCACCCCATGCCGATGCTGCCGAGCCAGGCTTTGCATGCCATCTTCACTGCGGATGCCACCAGGTTGTTTCTGTGCCGGCGGTTGATCTCACGATGCCATGCCCGGAGACCGTACCGACGGTCTACGCCCGACTGAACGAGACGGCTTTGTTCACCGCCCCCGGCCGGCTACCTAGACCTCCTCGCGCATAGATCGATGCCGCGCCAGCGGCGTATGTCCTTCCTGGTGCCAGCCGGCGCCGGATCCTTATACGCGAACATAGGGAAGCAACCGGAACTGCCCAGCGGGGCAGTCCGGCATCCCGCCAAGCAGGTCCCATGCGCATCCTCCTTCTTGCCTTCGTCCTGGCCCTCGGCATCGCCGTTGGTGCAGTCGTGCCCGCCGTTTCAGGCTTCGTGCGAAACACACTCGCCGCGGCGGGTATGTCATCCTCTTTCTTCGCCTTGGCGGCGAGTCCAGGAACTGAGACACCGGCGGCCAAGCCTGATCATGCGGAGGGCGATGGCCACGATCACGACAAGCCTGCAGCGAAGGGCGCGGAAAGCCAATCCCGTGGTGAGCACGCCCATTCTGAAGCCGAGGGCGAAGAAGGCCACATCAAGATGACGTCCGAGCAAGCCGAGGCTCAAGCCATCAAGATCGCCAAGGCAGCTGGTGGCACCCTGTCCCAGCATATCGTTGTGCCCGGCACGATCACGCCCGACACCGATCGAATCGCGCGGGTTCCGGCCCGAGTCGCCGGCACGGTGGCCGAGATGCGAAAGCGCCTGGGCGACGACGTCAAGAAGGGCGAGGTCGTGGCGATCCTCGACAGCCGCGAGGTTGCCGACGCCAAGAGCGAGTACCTGACCGCATCGGTGAAAACCGAGTTAGAGAAAACGAACTTCGACCGGCAACAGGCTCTTTGGGACAAGCGGATCTCGGCTGAGTCAGCCTTCCTGAATGCCAAAGCCGTGTACTCGGAAGCGAGCCTGCGTCAGGACCTTGCTCGCCAGAAACTCTCGGCGCTTGGCCTCAATGCTGCGGAGGTAGCAAAATCCGCCAAGCAGGACGAGACCACCCCAAATACCTCGTCCTTGCGCCAGTATGAGTTGCGCTCGCCACTCGCCGGGAGGATTGTGGAGCGCAAAGTCGACGTCGGCACGTCAGTGGGCAAGGAGGGCGACCCCTCCGATGTCTACACCGTTGCCGACCTCTCCACGGTTTGGATCGAGCTTTCGGTGGCGACCTCCGAGCTCGCCAAGGTCAAAGAAGGCGCGAACGTCACCGTCTCTCCGCGTCAGGAGGGCGGAGAGCGCCACGAGCGTGGCAAGGTGATCTTCGTCAGCCCGCTCCTCAATGCCGAGACCCGCGCTGCCCGGGTTGTGGTCGCCCTGCCGAACAAGGACATGGCTTGGCGGCCGGGCACCTTCGTGACCGCCGAGGTCGAGGTCGCGACGGATCAGGTTCCCGTCCGTGTCGCGAAGTCGGCGCTGCAGACAATCGAAGGCAAGCGGGTCGTCTTCGTTCGAACAGAGGAAGGCTTCGAGAAGCGTGAAATCGAAGTTGGACGCTCCGACGACGATGCTTTCGAGGTCGTCTCGGGCTTGAAGTCTGGTGAGGAGATCGCCGTCGCCAACACCTTCCTCCTCAAGGCCGAGCTTGGAAAGAGCGAAGCCGATCACGCTCACTGAGCGGGGATACAGACATGATCTCGAAAATCCTCGATTTCTCGGTACACCAGCGCTGGCTCGTGGTGCTCCTGTCGCTGCTGGCAGCGGGCGCCGGCGGCTACGCGGTGACCAAACTTCCCATCGACGCCGTGCCCGACATCACTAACAACCAGGTGCAGATTAATACCACGGCGCCGTCGCTATCGCCGGTCGACATCGAAAAGCAGGTCACCTACCCGGTCGAGACTGCGCTCGCCGGCATCAAGGGCCTCGAATACACCCGCTCGATGTCACGCAACGGGTTCTCGCAGGTCACGGCTGTTTTCGCGGAGAAGCTCGACATTTATTTCGCCCGCCAGCAGGTCGGTGAGCGCCTGTCTCAGGTAAAGCAAGATCTGCCGCCTGGAGCCGAGCCCAGCATGGGTCCGATCTCGACGGGTCTGGGCGAGATCTACATGTGGTCGATCCACTACGCGAAGCCCGGGGAGCGCAAGGTCTCGCCCGACGGCAAGCCCGGCTGGCAGTCGGACGGAAGCTACCTGACCCCTGAGGGCCAGCGATTACGGACTGAGTTGGAGCAGACCGCTTACCTGCGTACGGTCCAGGACTGGATCATTCGCCCCCAGGTGAAGACGGTACCCGGTGTGGCCGGCGTCGATGGCATTGGCGGCTTCGAGAAGCAGTACCACGTCCAGCCCGATCCGATGAAGCTGACGGCCCTCGACCTGTCGTTTGCCGACATCGGCCGGGCACTTGAGGCCAACAATGCCAACCAGGGTGCGCGCTACCTGGAAGACAACGGCGAGGGCTACGTTGTGCGCGCCGCCGGCCGCCTGGAGACCATGGAGGATATCGGTTCTGTCGTCGTGACTACGCGCGGCGGCGTACCGGTTCGCATCTCAGACATCGCGGAGGTCCGGATCGGGCGTGACCTGCGCACCGGGTCCGGAAGTGAGGATGGGCAGGAGGTCGTTGTCGGCACCGCCCTGATGCTGATTGGCGAGAACAGCCGCACGGTCGCCGCCGCTGTCGACGGCAAGATGAACGAAATCCGCAAGTCGCTGCCGCCCGGCGTCGAGGTGCAGACCGTCCTTGATCGCACCATCCTCGTCGAGGCCACGGTGAAGACGGTGGCAAAGAACCTGTCTGAGGGCGCCGCCCTCGTCATCGTCATCCTGTTCCTGCTTCTGGGCAACATTCGCGCGGCCATCGTTACGGCCCTCGTCATCCCGGTGGCGATGCTGATGACTATGACTGGCATGGTCGAGGCGAAGATCTCGGCCAACCTGATGAGCCTGGGCGCCCTTGACTTCGGGCTCATCGTCGACGGGGCCGTCATCATCACCGAGAACGCCCTGCGCCACCTTGCCGAGCGACAGGCCGAACTCGGACGCAAGCTCGAACTGGAGGAGCGCCTCGTCACCGTGCGGGCCTCGGCCGAGGAGATGATTAAGCCCTCCCTCTACGGACAGGCCATCATCATCCTCGTCTACGTGCCGCTCCTCACCTTCACCGGAGTTGAGGGCAAGATGTTCGAGCCGATGGCGCTCACCGTCATCATCGCCTTGATTTCGGCCTTCGTCCTATCTCTGACCTTCGTGCCGGCGATGATCGCCATCGTCATTACCGGCCGGGTGACGGAGAAGGACAACCTCATCATCCGGGCACTGAAAGCGGCCTATCAACCAGTCCTTGGCGCAGCTGTTCGGGCGCCTGTCATCTTCGTCGGTGGGGCCCTGCTGCTTCTCGTCGGAGCCGGAGTGCTGTTCACGCGGCTTGGCACCGAGTTCATCCCGCAACTCGACGAGAAGAGCATCGCGCTGAACGCGACGCGTATCCCCTCAACGTCATTGACCCAGTCGCAGGCCATGCAATTGAGCGTCGAGAAGGCGGTTTCGAAGTTCCCGCAAGTCGCCTACGTTTTCTCCAAGACTGGAACGGCGGAGGTGGCCTCAGACCCGATGCCACAGAATTCATCGGACACCTTCGTCATCCTGAAGCCGCAAGAGGAGTGGCCCAACCCGGACCTGTCCAAGGCCGAGCTGCAGGAGCAGATCGAGAAGGCGGTCGGGGCGTTGGCCGGCAACGTCTACGAGTTCTCTCAGCCAATCCAGCTGCGCTTCAACGAGCTGCTGGCAGGCACCCGCGGCGATCTTGCCGTGAAGGTCTTCGGTGAAGAGTTTGAGCCGATGCTCAAGGCCGCCAATCAAGTCGCCACCGTTCTGCGCGGCATCACTGGTGCTGAGGACGTCAAGGTCGAACAGACCGCTGGACTGCCGTTCTTAGAGATCAAGATCGACAAGACCGAGGCCGGACGCTACGGGCTCAGCACCGGGGCGATCCAAGAGGTCATTGGTGCTGCCATCGGCGGTAAGAATGCGGGCGTCGTCTTCGAAGGTGACCGCCGCTTCCCCATCGTGGTGAGGCTCACCGACAAGGTGCGCGAAGACCGCGAGGCCCTGGAGAATATTCCCGTGCCGCTGTCGCCCGGCTCGAACGGACGGGCGACCTCCGTGCTGCTGAAACAGGTGGCCTCGTTCTCGGTGACCGAGGGCCCGAACCAGATCAGCCGCGAGAACGGCAAGCGGCGCGTCGTGGTCACCGCCAACGTCCGAGGGCGCGACATCGGCTCGCTAGTGGCGGAAGCACAAGGAAAGGTCAGCAGCCAATTGCAGCTCCCGCCAGGCTACTACGTGACCTGGGGCGGACAGTTCGAGAACCTCGCCTCGGCCAAGCAGCGTCTGATCGTGGTGGTGCCGGTTTGCTTTTTCCTGATCTTCCTGCTGCTCTACTCAGCCCTAGGCTCGCCCCGGGACGCGCTCCTCGTGTTCAGCGCCGTGCCCTTGGCCCTGACGGGTGGCATCTTCGCTCTGTGGCTACGCGGCATGCCGGTTTCGGTGCCGGCGGCTGTCGGCTTCATCGCGCTCTCAGGGGTCGCCGTGCTGAACGGGCTCGTGATGCTGACCTTCATCAAGCAGCTCATCGCGGAAGGCCGGCCGAAGCGCGAAGCCATTCTTGAGGGCGCTATGACACGGTTACGACCAGTGGCCATGACGGCGCTCGTCGCCTCGCTCGGCTTCGTGCCTATGGCCATCGCGACCGAGACCGGGGCCGAGATCCAGAGGCCGCTTGCGACCGTTGTGATCGGCGGCTTGATCAGTGCCACGCTCCTGACACTCATCATCCTACCTGCACTCTACGCTCGTTTTGGCAAGGTGGCGCTCTCGAAGACTGCTGTACAACCGTCTGCGCCACCACAACACCTCAAAGCGGCGGAGTAAGAACAGGATGCGCCGTCTGCCGACAGTGACAGCTGCGGCATCGCTCGCCGTCATCGGCTGTGCGTCAGCCGCAACCGCGGTGGAGGCGCAAACTGAGGAGGCTCCGTTTGGACTGACATGGGGACCGGTCGACAAGGTACCGCGGCCTCTCAAAGTCGACCGCGAGGTCAACCTGACTGCACTCTACTACCCGTCCGGGTGGCCGCCAGCCCTCGGAGTAGGCACGGCCGAGGTGATTCTGGTGGTGTGCCGGGACGAGGGTCTTCAGCAGGTCGTCTGGGTCGGCCTGCCCATGTCCGGAGAGGCTCTCGCGAAGACGCAGCGTGCTATCCACGACGAGGGCGTGCGTCGCTACGGCGAGCCCGGCCCTGGGCCTGTGGCCGATTCCGAACTCTGGCCGGGCGGACGGGCACTCCTCGCTAGCCGTTCCGCTCCGGAGGGCCAAAGGGAGCTTGTGATGACCGTCTTCGGCCCCGGCTACGCATCTTGCTCGAAGACGCATCGCTCCGAGGCTGGACACTCAGCCGGTTCGCACGTCGCTGACCTGATCGGCGGGTCCTCCCCCTGACGGCCTTCCCAATCGGAATAACTTCACCACCATCTTGGAAGCAATTTATGGGACACGGACACTCGCATGGGGGCGGCCTCGCCTCGGGTTCAGCAGCTGCCAGGAACAAGGGACGATTGGGTTGGGCCCTGGTGCTGACCCTGACTTACATGCTCGCGGAGGTGGTCGGTGGCCTCCTGACCGGAAGCCTCGCGTTGCTGGCCGATGCCGCGCACATGGTCACGGATGCGGGCGGCCTCGCCTTGGCCCTTCTGGCCATTCATTACGCAGGCAAAGCATCAACGCCGGATAAGAGCTTCGGCTACATGCGGTTTGAAATCCTGGCCGCGCTGGCCAACGCTGTCGTGCTCCTCGGAGTGACGGCCTACATCCTGTACGAAGCCTACCGACGCTTCATGCAGCCAACCGAGATCCTCGGATGGCCGATGATGCTGGTCGCGCTCGTCGGCTTGGGCGTCAACCTGATCAGTATGAAACTCCTTTCGGGTGGCTCCTCGGAGAGCCTCAACGTCAAGGGAGCTTACTTCGAGGTCTTCTCGGACATGCTAGGCTCTGTTGGGGTCATTGTGGCCGCTCTAACAGTCATGACCACGGGTTGGGCCTGGGTCGATCCGCTGATCGGTGCCGCCATCGGTCTATTTATCGTACCGCGTACTTGGCGGCTTCTGAACGAGGCTCTTCATATTCTTCTGGAGGGCACGCCGCCTGGTGTCGACTTGGCAGCCCTCAAGACCGAGATCGAGGCGATGCCTGGCGTCCGGCGTGCTTACGACCTGCATGCCTGGACACTGACTTCGGGCTTCGATGCGATGAGCGGTCACGTGGTCGTTGACGACGTCGTGGGTAGCTCGGCCGTGATCCGGGCGATCCGAGGCTTGATGAAGGAGCGCCATGGCATCGAGCATGTGACCGTTCAGGTCGAAGACGAGGCGCTTGCGGCCGAGGGTACGCATCTACCGGTGTAATGTCATGACTGGAAAAAAGCTTGCCCGCGAGCAATCGAGTTGGGCCGCCAAGCCCCGTGGCCGGCGGCGGGTCCGTCCGCACGTCCGCCATGCGGCGGACCGTGCAATCATTCAATATGTAGCGGCGGCTGTGGGGCTGGTGATTCTGCTGGTGATCATTGGCCAATCACTCTGATGACGCTCAATCCATGGCGATGAAGTCTTTCGATCATCACCAAAAGTTTTTTGATCAAAAATATGCAGCTACAATACAGCACACGTAATTCAACCGATCGCATAACTACATGTCGTTCTTCCTACAAAAAAATTATTGTTTTTTGACTAGCTCCATAAATCAGACTGGGTAGGAAACGAAATGTCCGACTTCGCTGGCCTGACTGGAAAAATCGTCAGCGCATATGTGTTGCACAATCCTGTTCGATCCGCGGATTTGCCGGATCTGATCCGCAATGTTCACACCACTCTCGATGGTCTTGCAGGTAAAGTTGGCTCAGCTGCGCCGGAGGATCCTCACGAGAAGCCAACTGCCGCTCAGATCCGGAAATCCGTGACACCGGCGGGGATTGTCAGCTTCTTGGACGGCAAGACCTACAAGATCTTGAAACGCCACCTCCGCTCTCACGGGCTGAACCCGCAGAGCTACTGCGAGCGGTTCGGTCTGCCGGCTGATTACCCGATGGTGTCGGGAAGTTATGCCGCGTATCGCTCCGAGCTTGCAAAGTCCATTGGGCTCGGCCAGATCAGCGGTCGAAACGAGAATGCGCAAGCGAGGATGAAGCATGGCACGAAGAGTGACCGAATATTAATTGTTGATTAACCACAATCGTCAATCTTTCCTTCATGAGTTTGCAGGTCGCGGCGGCCCGGATTGTCCATTCGTCGCGATTGAGGGAGCGGGTGGATGTTGGAGATTGAGGGACCTTCCGGGTCAGCCATCGCAGCGGCGGGCATGCGGGTACAGCAGGGCCGCCTGCGCGTCATGACCGAGAACCTGGCCAATGCGCAAAGTACGGCCAGCACGCCCGGTGGTGATCCTTACCAGCGCAAGATCGCAGTGTTCGCGCCGGTCGGGGCCGAAGCCGAGCCTGTTGGCCGCGTCGTGCGCGACACCAGCCCCTTCCGGTGATCTCCAGCCCAGGCCACCCCGCCGCGGACGAGCGCGGCAATCTCAAGCTTCCCAACGTCAACCCTGCGACAGAGGCCGCAGGACTGCGCACGGCAATGGGGGCTTACGAGTCCAACCTGAGAGTGATCGCGACACTCGATGACCTCAACAGACGCACCATCGACCTGCTGAAAGTCTGATCATTGCCCTTCTTTCGAGCCGTTGTCCGGCTCGGTTCGGTGACGCCGCGGATGAGCACGGCGACGGCGTCTGTCCGCGAGTGCGTGCAGTACGGCGCGCCAGACCGGCTCGGGCTGTTCGGGGTCGAGAAGCTCGCTCTCGCTCAGCGGATACGCCGACCCAGGATTCGGCTCGTCGAGGGGAACCAGGGTACGCTCGCTTTCCTGGCGCAAGGTCTCGATCGTGGCAATCAGCGATCCCTTTCGGGCCAGGGTGCGGGCCATATCTTCGACCGCAACGCCGAGATGCTCGCCGAGAAGCGCGTCGCGCAATCCGACGATAACCCTCGCTGTTTCCGCTCCGGCTACCTGGTCCGGTACAGCCTCGACGGCAAGGTCGCACTCCGTATCCAGGCCCATCGAGCGGTTGTTCAGGTTGGATGAGCCGATCCGCAGCAGGCGGTCATCGACGATCAGCACCTTGGCATGAACGTAGATTGGCCGCCCCGCCGCTGTCACGGGCCGGTAGATGCGAAAGCGCCCGAAGCGATCCGCGGACCGGACATGGGCCAGGGCACGGCTGCGCCCTCGGCCCATGGCGGTCTCCTCCAGCCAGCCCATGGCGCGATCAGGGTTGACGACGACGATCTCAGGTCCCTCGGGCTCGCTCAGTCGGGCCGCCATCGCCTCGGCGATGCAGCGCGAGGCGAAGTACTGGCTCTCGATGTAGATCGTGTGCCGCGCGGCCGCGATGCCGGCGAGATAAAGCTGCTCGATCTCGCGCACGCCTGGGCGGCCGTGATAGGCCGGCTCGGTGCGGGCAATCGCGACATCGACGTCGCGCAGGTGCGGGACCAGTGCGTCGGGCCAGGGATCGTGATTGGGGCGGTCGGGTGGGCTGATCCGCTCGCCGGTGGCGCGCTGCCAGCGTTCTCGCGCGAGGGCACCGAGCGCCGCAGCCGCAGCGCTATCGACCGCCACAGTGGCGTCGTGGAATGGCGCATAGGCGCGGCCGGACGGCCGAACACGGCGTCCATCGTCGTCGGCGTGCTCGCGCGTGTCCCAGCGATCGTCCGTCATGTCGATACCCCCGCAGAAAGCGAGCACGTCGTCGATCACGACGATCTTCTGGTGGTGCGAGGCCCCGGGTGGGTGGGCGCTGTCGAGCCGGAACTGGAAGCGCCGAGCTCGCATCCAGTTCAGCAGGTAGAGCGGCGTCGTGCCGCGCGCCAGCGTACCCAGAAGACCGAGGTTCCACTGCAGCACCCGGATGGTCAAGCTGGGCCGGCGTCCAGCGAGTTCCGACAGGAACGGTCCGAGTTCCTCGGGTAGGCCTTCTATTGGGTGATCGGGATCGAGCTTGATGCGGGTGTCGAACTCCCAGCCGACGAACAGGACCGAGTGCCGAGCCTGCAGAAGCGCATTGCGCAGATGCGCGAAGTAGGCGGCCGCGTCGACAATCGGCGCGAAGCGGGTCGCCCGCTCGACACGCCAGCAGGTCAGACCTGGCTGCAAAAGCTTTGCCGCGTGCGTGACCGCGTTCGATGCCACATGAGTCGGATGATGCATCGGCGCGACGGGCTTCCCTGGATGCGACGAGCAGCCCCTCACGCCTCGCAGCGAGGGACAATCTTCGCTTTATGATCCCGCGAATGAACCCGCGTCCGCCCGGCGCGTTCCAGGTCCGACCTGCGAAGAGGGCAAGGCCGCCCTACGTGCCTGGCCTGAGGTGATCACGCCGATCGGGTGGATTGATCACTGCGATCGTGCGGGCTAGTTACGTCGGCCTTGCCGCCTCTCTGTCCTTGATCAACGAGCAGCATCTGATCGGTGTCTTTCGCGATGCGTTCGTGGCGGCCCCGTCCAGCCTTGCCGTCGTCGGGAGAGTCGTACACCACGAGCCGTGAAAGGGATGCGGCAAGGCCCGGATGGAAGGGTAAAGCCACCCGGGCCGCGCAATGCTACTTGTTCGGCACAATCTTCCCGTCGGCCCCGACCGTGATCTCCTGCGATTGGCTGCCGGTCATCACCGTGATCTTGTAGCGCACACTGTTGGCCTCTCGCTCGATCTCAGCCTCGGCGGCCTTGCCGCCCGCCTTCTGCTCGGCGGTCGCTACCGCCTGCTTCAGGCTCGTGGGAGCATTCTGTACGTCGGAGGGCTTGAGCCGAACGAAGTAGCTCTCGATCGGGTGGTTGTCGCTCTTGATCACCTGACCGGAATTCGCGTCAATGTGGTGATCGGTGAGCTTGCCGTCGCTACCCAAGACCTTGATCTCGTAATATGACTTGCCGCCTTCGGTCTCGAAGTCGGCATCGATCGCACGGCCCGGTCCCTTGCTCTCGGCCGTGTCGAGGGCTTGGGCCAAAGAGACCTTGACGTTCTGCAGACCCTCGTGCTCGCGCTCCCGATGTCCCCTTGTTCCATGAGCGGGTTCCGCATTGCCGCTTGGAGTGGCCGCGTGCCCCTGTGCCGGCGCGGGCGCTGTCGAGCTTGTCTGTGCCGCCGCGAGGCCGGTTAGGAGAAGAAGGGGTGCGAGGGAAAGGGCAATCCTGGACATGTGGTGTCTCCTGTCGGTTGATGGACAGCCACGAAGCTGTGCGGCTCAACGCTGGAGTGACTAGGCGGTTCGCAACGGCAGCCCGCCCGCGCAACGTTGGACATAAACTGGGCTTGGTGGCACTGTCCGCTTCGCTTGCGCGTTCAGATTTGGGTTCCATGCCCGGGGTAGTCCCGAGAGCGCACTGTCGGCGGAACTTCGACAAGCCGGGTGGGTGAGGGACGCGGTCGCAGGCCCAAGCTTGTGCCGATCGCATCTGCTAACTCGACCAACGCTGAGGAAGGTTCATCCGTGAGATTGCAGATGCCGAACACCGGCTATCATACCTTCGTCGCCGCTCTCATCATGCTCTCTCTGGCTGTGCCTGGAGCGCAAGCACAGGACGCGCGGGCTCAACCACCTGATGCCAACGAAGGTGCACTGGGCTTCAGGGGTTCGGAAGTCGCGTCCTTGATCACGCGCATCGTCGAACGCCAGTTGCTGACGATCCCAGGCGTGCATTCCGTTCATGACCTGCACCTGCGCTCGGTCAGCTCTGGCATCGACGCCATGAGCGCTCACGTCGTCGTGACGGATATGGCCGAGGCCGCGCGCATCCTCAAAGCGGTGCAGCGGATCATGGCGGCCGAGTTCAACACGCACCATGTCACCGTTCAGGTCGAGAACGAGGTCCTCCAGGAAGAGGAGAAGCTACGAAGGACCTGAGCGCCTTGCGAGAGGAACCGGCGGTGCCATCCCGGATCGAGGATTACACCCTGATTGGCTGCTGTGAGTCGGCCACGCTCGTTGCTCGGCTGGTGGCAGTCTCGCGCCAATGACCCGAAACTCCTCGCCTTGGACGCACCTTTTATCCCCCGCCCTGCGGTCGAGGTTCACCTCTCAAGGTCGAGCCACACAACTTGCAGCAGGCTCACTCGTCCAGGCGCAGAGCCTGCCCGCTGTCGACTGGCAGGCGAGCCGCAATGAGTTCCTCTGGCGCCGGCAGATTGAGCGTCTCCCAACTACCTCCTAAGGCCCGTATCAGCGCAATAGCTGTGGTGAAGCGGCTGGCCTGGATCTGCAGTGCCGCAACGCGGTTGCCCAGTTCCAACGCTTGAGCTGTCACGACGGTCGTATAATTCTGCGTGCCCGCGCGGTACTCATTGAGCGCAATCTCCACGGCCCGACTGGCGGACGTCACTGCGGCCTGTTGCATCATCTGCTGCCGTGCCAGAATGCGCACTCCCGACAGGCCGTCCTCAACCTCACGGAAAGCTGTCAGCACTGTCTGCCGGTACGTCGCCACAGCGGCCTGATAGGCCGCGCGCGACGTCTGCAGGACGGCCGAGCGAGCGCCTCCGTCGAATAGCACGTCCGTGGCGGCCCCGGTGACCGACCAGAACTGGTTCTCGGCTGCAAACAGCGCAGCAGTTGGATCGCCTGAGAAGCCCCCGGAAGCCGACAGACTCACACTTGGATAGAAGGCTGCTACAGCCACGCCGATCTGCTCGCTCTGTGCCTGTACCAGCCGCTCGGCTTGCGCGATATCCGGGCGCCGTTCGAGCAGGGTCGAGGGCAAGCTCCCGGGTATGCTGGGTGGTCGTGCCGCGAGTTGTCCTTGGGGGATCCTGATCTCCGAAGGCGGCCGGCCGCTCAAGACCGCAATGGCGTGCGCGAACGTCGTCCGTCTCAGTTCAATCGCGATAGCCGAAGCTTCGGTTGTCTTGATCTGGGTCTGGGCGGTGATCACGTCCGAGCGGGCGGCGACACCGGCCGCGTACTGGTTCTGGGCAATCACTAGGCTGCGTTGGTAGGCTGCGACAGTGTCGTTTAAGAGCCGCTGCAGCGAATCCTCATAACGTAACTGAAAATAATTCGTAGCGAGTTCTGCCTGGCTTGTGAGACGGACGAGAGCAAGGCTGGCCGCACTGGCTTGCGCGGAGGCAGCCCCGCTCTCGATCTGGCGGCGAATGCGGCCGAACAGGTCGAGTTCCCAACTGGCCGAGCCTTGTAAGGTCAAGGTGGTGCGTGCCTCGTTGCCACTTCCGGATTGCTGGATGCTCGGTGCGCCCATCACAGTCGGAAACAACTGGGCGCGCGCTTGTTGGACCACGGCTCTGGCCTGCTCATACCGAGAGATCGCTTGGCGCAGGGTCTGGTTGTCGACATCGATGGCGCGGATCAGTCTGTCGAGCACGGGATCACGGAAGACTGACCACCAAGTGCCGCGCGCGACAGCGTCGCTCGGCCTGACCACGCGCCAACCTGGCGCAGGTGAGCCTGAGGCCCCTTTGAAGGTCAGCGGGGTCTCGACCGAAGGGCGCGCGTAGTCCGGTCCGACGAGGCAGGCGGAGGTCAGACCAGTGAGAATGAGCGTCCCGACGAGGCGTACGCCCAGCCCGCACATCATCTGCCTGACCGCGAGCTGATTAGTCCTGCAGGGCGCCAGTGAGCAGTGTGGATCAACTGCAGCCTGACACACACGGTCATGACGGTCAGCGCGCTCCATCGTACCGGCGTCCGGGTGCCTAAGCCGCGGACCAGGGATTTTTCCCCTACGACTGGCACGCCACATCAAGGTTCGCCCGGATCCAATGGGGAGAAAGGATGTCGCCGTCCTCCGTTATGATCCAAGGCCGCGCCTTCGGATCGTGCAATGCATCCACGGCCGCGGCAAGTGCCTCGCGTAAGGTCGCGAAGGCCCAGCCACGCCTGACCTGCGCCGGTCCTGCTTCAGACCAGATCGTCAGTTCAGCACGCTTCTCCAGGTCCTTAGGTGTCATGCATGGCTCCATGTTTCGGGGTGCAATGAGCTAAGGTGGACAGGTGGCATCCGTTGGGCGGCCTGGTCGCAGCGCTGTGTCCGGCTGTGAGCTGGTCCACTCCCGCGTTCAGGTGCAGTTCAACGGCGTCCGCAGAGGCTGAGCCTACGACGACACGATGGTCGTGCTCTTCACCGATGGATAAAACGCACATGACAAACGCGCTTCGCTTCAGGACGACTCTCACCGCTGCTCTGTTCGCCCTTGCAGCCGGTATCGGCTTCGTGGCGATGTCAGATCCGGCTGTGGCTCAAGGGCACGGCTACGGCCAGTCCCGTGGTCATGGCGGATCCTATGGCCGCCATGGTGGCTCCAGCCGGCACGGCTACTCCGGTGGTGGAGGGTCTTACGGACGCCATGGCGGTTCTGGCCGCGGACGCGGGTATGGATTCGGTGGCGGCCACAGGCGCTCCTCCGGCGGCCACGGCTACTGACGCTTGTCCGCGCCGCTTGTTTCTTTATTGCTCGCTCTCGCTGCGGCGCGCGGCCTGCTTTAGTGGCACGAGGTAGCGCAGGGTCAGGTAGGTGACGAGGCTCAGAATGGCAGCGATGTCATAAAGGCCATAGCCCACCGCTGCCCCGAGTGCGCCCGTAGCCCATAGGCTCGCGGCGGTCGCCGTACCGGATGCACGGCCAGCCTGCTTCAGGATCGCCCCGCCGCCGATGAAGCCCACGCCCGTGATCACCCCCTCCAAGATGCGCGCCTGTCCAGTGGACTCTGCACCGAGCACGCGGATCGCGATCAGCACGAAGCCGCAGGCGGCTACGGCGACGAGCGGAAAGGTCCGAATGCCGGCCGAGCGCTCTTCCTGCTCGCGGTCCCAGCCAATCGGGGCCGCGAGCCCGTAAGCGACCGCAAGGTCGACGAAATGGGACGCGACTTCCCAAACGCTGAAGGCCGTGAGCTTCATCAGTGTGATGTTCGTTCGGATGCGTGTTGCTCTGCATGACAGAACCTCATCCCGATACCAGTTCGGCTGAGCCCGTCACAGGATCAATTCTCATAGTGCACCATCAGCCATGTCCATTTGGAGCAACCAACGATCGTTGCTACGCGGGCGGATCGCCTCAGGTAGCGATCTCCTCGATGACCAGCATGCCTAAGAACCCGACGAAGAACATCGCCGTGGTCCAGGGCTGTTCCGGTACCGTATGCGCTTCCACGAGCAACTCCTCCGTAACGAGATACAGAAGCGCGACAAGGGCGAAGGCGAAAAATCCGGCGAGGTAGGGACCAGGCAACGCGCCGATCGGAGTGCCCAAGAGCGCGCCCAGAGGCAGGAGAAGCGCAAGGCCGGCGACGATGCCGATAACCCGGACCGCGGAGCCGCTCGTCTGTTTCAACTCAGACGCGACTGCGAGGCCGAGAAACAGCACTTCGAGCGTGAGCGCGCCCGTGAGCAGCAGGCCCTGTTTTGCTCCCGCGGCAAAGCCGATGCCGAGCACGAGCCCGTCGATCAGGATATCGATACCCACCGTCACGATGAGGCCCGAGGATCCTTTCGCCCTTTCTCCCCAACGCTTGATCAGGAGCATCAAAGCGACTCCGAGTGCCCCGCCCACGATGACAGCAATTGGGGATTGCTGATGTTTGAGATCGGGCAGGATCTCACCTGCGACTGCCGCGAAGAGAACACCAGCTGCAAGGTGCTGGACGGCACTGGTGATCGAAGGACTGGGCTGTCGCACGGCCGCTACCGCAGCACCTAGCACCGCGGCAAGGGCAGGGATGAGCGTATAAATCCAAGCTGACATCGCGATTCATATTCCTGATTGTAGGTGGCAGACATGATCAGGATTTGTTGCTGACCGGCTCAGATTCGATCAGGCATACAGCTTTTTCCCGGCCGAGAGCGCTGATTTCTTGGCTCAGATTGTAATGTAATCAACCTCGATTTCCCTCTAACAGCATTTTCCGCACTTGGCGGAGCACCTGAGCGGCTTCGCTCATCTCAGGCACAACCAAGCGCCCGCTCATCGCATCTGGGACCGATGTGATGACCTCGATACGAGAAAACGGGAGGATCATCGGATCAGTTGGTATAGCCTTGCCCGTAGGCTCACGCATATGCCTTGTCGAGCTATGCTTCCTGTCGCGTCAAAATGGGATGCAATTCAATGCGTAACCAGCACAGGAGCTTAATATGATCGACGAATGCAAATCACTTGACAAGAGACTGGACTGTATAATCGTGGGCGGAGGACCAGCGGGTCTGACGGCAGCGATTTATCTCGCGCGCTTCCACCGACAGATCGTTGTGGTCGATGATGGCAACAGTCGAGCACTCTGGATACCGCGCTCTCACAATCACGCGGGCTTTCCCGACGGCATCGGTGGCAGCGAATTGCTATCCCGCATGAAGAGTCAGGCCGAACGTTACGGTGCGAAGCTGATGCAGGGCCGCATCGATGTAATCGAGGGCGACGCTGGCCATTTCCGCGCATGCGGAGAAGGGCTGGACCTGAAAGCGCGCACTGTGATCCTCGCGACCGGCACCGTGAACCGCCGTCCAAACATCGACCCGGTTACACATCGAGATGCTCTCAATCGCGGCCAACTGCGTTATTGCCCCGTCTGCGACGGCTTCGAGGCAAGCGGGCAGGCGATCGGGGTGATTGGCGCGGACGCACGCGGAGTCGCCGAGGCTCTGTTTCTGCGCACCTATTCCGATAACGTTACGTTACTCGCCGTCGAAACGGTCGAGGTCGACACAGACAACCGTGCCCGTCTCGACCAAGCGGGCATCAAGGTAGAGGAACGTCCCCTCGCGCGGCTCGATTTCTCCGGTCACCTCGTGAAAGCGCACCTCGAAGGCGGCGGGGAACTGCCCTTTAACACTGTATATCCGGCGCTCGGGTCGGACTCTAATGACGGGCTGGCACAGGCGCTTGCGCTCGAAATGGGTGACGGCTGCTGCATCGCAGTCGATCAGAAACAGCGTTCGAGCCGCAAGGGCATCTATGCCGCCGGCGACATCGTCTACGCTCTCGATCAGATCAGCGTCGCAATGGGTCATGCCGCAATCGCTGCCACCACGCTCCACAACGACCTCCGGCAACAAGACGAAGATTCAGCAAAGGGGTAAGGTATTTCATAAATACGATAATTTCTCATCACGTGTCTATTTGCTTTCATGATAGAATTTCTTTCTAAGTGAAAGAATTTTTAAAACAAAACTCCAGTCTCCAATGCAAAACGGTCTTGCCGTGTTTTTGCACCGCTTCGCCCGAATGCAAGACTTGGTGTCGCACTGATCACTTTTACAAGTGAATATTCACCTCGCACAAAATATCGATCTATCTGATAGGTGGGAGTTATAGTGGCGGAGAGCGCCTGGCTACCAGGACCGTAGAGGAGGCTCGTCATGCCCGTGTCGCGGCGGCCTGACTGCGCAATGTACTCAACCCGGGCGGCGAGCGAGAATTCAGGTGTGAAGGCATAGCTCGCCCGCATTGCACCACCCCATGTCGACGCACCCTCAAGAATGCCGAGCTTCAGGTCGCGAGGCACATGGGTCGCTTGAAAATAAGGAGCTAGGATCCAAGGGCCGGCTTTATGAGTGTAACCGAGATTGTAGATGCTGCTGTTGTTTTGGAGTAGGGGCGTTACAGCGGACTCGTGTGCAGTTCGATCTAGATTTGCACCAGCGCTGAAATTTATCCGATCCGCCTCGTCAATTTTGTAGATCGCAGACCCGATCAGCCAAGTTAAATGATCTGAGTAAAATCCATCATTGAGCGACGCCGCAACTACAAGCGGCCCTTTATCGTAAGATATTTGTACTCCTTTATTAATATTGTTTGATTGACCAAACAGCAATCCCTGCTCTATGTTCATGTTCTGAAATGTAAAAGTACGTTCGCCGCCAATGAGCGACGGAAGTTTGCCACCCTGTATAGAGATTTCGTCGGTTAACTCGATTTTCCCGTACACCACAGGAACGAAGCCAAACATTTGCGAACTTGTCTCTACCGAGCTGGAGTTCGAAACACCTAAAGCTGGAACGGAATAGAGGCCCGTCTGGACGTAAAATTGAAGTGGTCCGTCAGCCTTCTGCACAATCATTTGTAGATTGCTAAAATCAATGCGGCCTGACCGATCCTCTGAAGACGGATTGTTTTGAAGCAGGCCATACCCAGTGACTACACCTGAGACGTTGATCGTTCCGAGTGGACCAGCTGTAAAGGCCGCAGGATTAGGGTTTGGCTGTAGTGGACCAGTGATGGCTGGTTGTTCGAGCGCGTTTGGCCCGCCAGATTTCGGCTCCGGCTCGTCGTCCTCAGACTTGGCATGGGCGGCCTGCATTGTCACTGCAGCGATGGCTGCTGCGATCAAGCTTACAAGTGGCTTTGATCTCATTCCCGTTGCCCCTTCGAGCGTCTTGCAATGATCCGTGACTCTCACGTTCTGAAAGTCTAATTACAGTGTGCTCAGTCTTCGGAGATGCCGGTACAAGGCTCGGGTTGCATCCATAAAGTCCTGATCCTGGTTTTTTGCGCAGAAGGTGCGCAGAAAATCGGCCTGCTCCTCCAGCGGCAAAGACGGTGGTGTGAGGTCAAGTCCTACATCAACACCCTCTGGCGCTCGAATGAGCGCACCGCTCATAAAGCCTTGCGCCCAAGCAAAATAGTCACGCTGTAGCGCTGGGGTTTTCCGAATTTCCTCGTTGAAGTGATTGCAACTGGACGCGCCTATGCCGACAATCTTGGCTGTTTCCGCATGTGCCGGGAGAGCTAATAAGGCACACAATGCAACCATCATTTTCCACATCAAAGATCTTCGCTTCTGATTTGGTGCGAGGGGAATGGCTTATGGAGATCTATGAACGCATTACATTTTAAAAACCACTTGCGGCAACAGTCTACAGGAACTCCAAGAAGCCGGCCACGGGAACGCTGCATTTAAGTCACAGAACTGAGCCGCAGTCGCCTTCTGCCGTCACGAGAGGCGAGATACGGCCAATACGGCTTGGAAAGCATAGGCCTGCGTCAAATGCATAACTTCCTGATGTCGGGTATCCGATCGTTTTGTCTGCATTCTGCATCTCTGAAATGACGGGCGGATAGGCGTCTCACGCGCGATGCGCCATCCTCTCAGAAGGTCCGGATAGTTGGGCGGGTAAATGCCCTGGAATGGGGGATCTATCGCTTCAGCTGAAGCCCTGCAGAAGCGAGCTACATATCCAACGTGACGATTCGCCGAGATGCAGCGTTTGCGTAGCGAACGGAGATCGTGTCGATGCTGAGCCAGCACACGCAAGCCCAGCTGGCGCAGGTCGTTTCTGGTCTGGGCGAGGGCGTGATCCTGATCGAACCCGATCACACGCTGTCCTATGCCAACGATGCAGCTCTTGCGATGCATGGGGTGGCGGAACTGAGCGATCTTGGCGCGACCGTTTCCGAGTACCGGGCCAACTTCGTGCTGCGCTACTGCAACCATCGAGAGATAGGCCCCCTTCAGCACCCGATCGAGCGCGTCCTTGCTGGCGAGGCTTTCCGTGATGCCGTGGTCGAGGTGCACCATGTGCGTGATCCAGGCACGACCTGGATGCATCGTATCCGCGGCCTCGTTCTGACCGAGGCTGATGGCCGCCCAAGTGGGCTTGCCCTGATCATGCAGGACGTGAGTGACCACCACGAGGCTGAAGAGCGCTTCGAGAGCATGTTCCGGGCTAACCCGGCACCAGCGGTGGTGTGCCGGCTCTCGGACCTACGCTACGTCAAGGTCAATCAGGGCTTCATCGATCTGACTGGCTTCAGGCGGCCCTGTCGCAAACGCGTTTCGTTTACCCCACGTTGACCATAGAGCCCGCATGGCGGCACCGTTTTCGGAGTCCGCCCATGATCCTGTCCGCCATCGCCGCCAAGCTCAAACAGCGCGCCAAGGCCGACTTCAAGGGACGGCACTACGAGGCGGCCCTGATCGTTCAGGCGGTCTCCTGGTATTTGCGCTACCCGCTCAGCTACCGTGACATCGAGGAGCTGTTCCTGGAGCGCGGTCTGGAGGTCGATCACTCCACCCTGAACCGCTGGGTTCTCGCCTACGCGCCCCTGATCGAAAAGCGGCTACGCCAGTTCCGCAAGCCGCATTGTGGATCGGTCCGGATCGACGAGACTTACATCAAGGTCCGTGGCGAGTGGCGCTACCTCTACCGAGCCATCGACAAGCACGGCAATCCGGTCGACTTCCTGCTGACTGCCAGCCGCGACCTCGACGCGGCCAAGCGCTTTTTCCGCAAGATGCTGGACGATCAGCCCCTTCTCGCTCCTGACCGGATCGGTACGGATGGCGCCAGCACCTACCCGCCGGCTATCGCTGAGAGCCGCAAGGAGGGACTGCTGCCCCGCGTGCCCACCCACTACGTCACCAAACGTCTGCAGCAGGGCATCGAAAGCGACCACTTCCGGGTGAAGCGGGCCATGCCGCGGGTCGGCGGCTTCCGCTCGTTCAACACGGCGCGGCGCACCATCCAAGGCTTCGAGGCCATGCTGTGGCTGCGCAAGGGCTTTGGCTTTGCCAGCGTGTGGACCGTCCGCGAGCAGAACCAGCTGCTCGGGGTCTGCTTCGGACTTCAGTCGGTTAACAAAACCTGAAACGAGTCTCATACGGTCCTTCATGCGGCCTACGGCAGCGTTTGCGACACGCCCGGGGAACGCACCCGCACTTGGGCGTGCGATTGCGGCCGAAGCCGAGGCCTTCGGACAGGCCCGGCGTCTCCTGACAGCTTTGGAGCGGCAGGACTACGAGGCTGCCACGGCGGCTTACACGGCTTGCGAGGAGCACCTGACCGCACTGGTTCAGCACGTGAGCGCGGTGCAGAGCCAAGGAGCGGACCGAGCTCATGGATCGCACGCCGACTGTGTGCCTCATACGGCTTAGAGAAGCTCCAGCCCCGTCGACCGTGAGGCGGGTTGCAGGTAGGCGGCGCTGAACTCGGCGATGTCTCTCAGACGTGCGAGATCGCGTACCCTCAGGCTCTTGCCTCGCAGCTCGACCAAGCCCTGGCGTCGCAGTTCCTGAAGAACACGGTTGGCGTGCACGTTTGAGAAGCCCAACGTTTGCGCCAGGTCACTTTGCGTGAGCGGCAGGGGGTAGGCGCTGTCGCGCGTTAACCCGACCGCCTCGAAGCGGACCATCAGCTCGCAGAACAAGTGCGCCATGCGCTCGAAGGCTGAGCGGCAGCCGAGATTGACGATCCACGCGCGCAGCGTCGCCTCTTCCACAAGCTTGGCCAAGCGAAGAGCCTGGGCGATGTTCGGATGGTGGGTGATCGCTTCAGCCAAGGCTTGCCGGGGAACACGCGCCACCTGACACGTCGAGAGGGTGCCCACCGCATAGTTCAGCTGGCCAAGATCGAGGGCATCAACGGCGCAGAGATCGCCCGGCAACAGGTAGGCTATGATCTGCCGCTGACCGGTGAGGCGCTGCCTGTAGAGGCAGGCAAAGCCCTCCAGCACCAAAACGGCGTCCCTGGGAACCTCGCCTTCAGCGATCAGATCAACGTGCGCTCCGATCGTGCGCGGTTGGCTTGTGAACCGCTCAAGCATAGCGAAGTCCGTTGCCGTCAGGTTCACCAAGCCCTGGAGTTTGCGGATCAGCAGGTTGCAAGGCTCGGATCTTGGCAGAGGCGTCTCGTCTGGCAATGGAACGGACGAACTCCGCTGAACACTCATCGACGCGATCTCCTGGAGAGGTCAGAACCCACGAGCAGCCTGAAGCAAAACATCAGGGAGGGGTCGAAATTAAGCGTCAGCATGTCATTTATCTATCAATCGGACAACTCTCCATAATTGCGTACGGACCGATACGAAAATTTGGGATGGACGGCATTATTGCACGTCCCTGAGTGCGTAGTTTGGCGAATTCAGCAGCCTGGCAGTGACCTGCGACCCACTCGTCTGGAGGATGGTCGATCAGGTCTGCACAAAGCTGTCAGTACAGGGCGAGCCTCGGCACGGGCGTGGAGTGGCGCAGCCACTCAATAGCGTCCGATACATCGCTGGCTCCTGCGGCAGCGTCAGACACTCTTCATGGTTGTTACGATTGCGTTTACGCCGAGGCCAGCTCTTAACCTTCGCTTAACCATAGCCGTGTCTGTGTCTCCGTAGTCATCTCGGCTTGTCCCATGCGCAAGCCTCTGAGGAGAACGGACATGACTGCGGTGGGCGAGGGGTTCTGGGCGGGGCTCGACAAGCAGGTGGCTGACGCGGCTTTGCGCGGTGAGGCCATCTTGCGCAGCACCGAGAAGCCGACGCTGCTTCACGTCCCGCCAGCGTCTGCTCTGGTGAGAACGGGTGCTGAACCTGAGCCGGCGCGGATGCCTGTCGCGGCTCCGGAGTGGAGCGGGGTCCTGGACATCATCAATGGGGCGAGGCAGCACGCTGAGGCACAAAGGGATCAGTTGCAGGAGCAGGCCGAGACCTTCGACCATGCCGTTCGGGAGATGCAGGAGGAAGCCGAAGTCATCCGACAGCAGGTCATCGTATTGGAAGCACAGCTTCAAGACGCCAAGGCCGAGTTGCAGCGCCAGGTAAGTGAGATCCGCGCGCAGACCGAGGAGCGGGTGCGGGAGATCCAAGCCAAGGCCGACAGCGAGATGGCCCGGGCACTCAGCGCGACGCAGCGTGCAGAGGCGCGCGCTACGCTCGCGGAGGATTGGCTCAAGCGCATTGAGGAAGCGGCCATGAGCTTGGTGCCGAGGTCAGAAGCAACCTCCATCCGCCGCGCGGCCTGACCGCACGCCGCTCCGCATTCACTGACATCGCTCGAACACAGGGGCGAGGCATTCTCGAAGCTCCCCGCTACGCTGCAGTGCTATCAGCTTCGCTGCAGCGAGCCCCTCTGGCTGAGGTTCATAGCGTCTGCGTGAGGCGTCCTCCAGACGGAGGCTCCCATGGGAAAGCCGATCGGTTCGACAGGCGAGCAATGCTCCCCCTCCCATCGAACCAATCGGCCTCAATCCACTAACGAAAGCGAGGCTGTTCGGTTTCAGCCTGTCCGATGTGGTGAAATGCGCAAACGCGAGAGGGCGACTGAGGGCCTCCCACGAAAACAGACTCGCCTGCCACTGACCCGAAGGCTCTGAGGCTCCGAACAGAGGACGGATGCGGATGAGATAGCGGATCGGTCGCCACCAACAATGCGAAACGGGGCTGGCAACGCTCGGACGCGTCCGCCAACCCCGCCCTCTCGACGTTCCCTCCCGAGACTTATGGTCGTCTCTTGGATGAGCTTCATGTCCCCCATCAGCAGAATATCGTCAACGCGGCAAAAGTGCTTAGAACCATTGTGCCAGATGATAAATTGAACTTCGTATTCACAATGGTGTTGACGCATCGCAGCAGAGCGATGGCGTCGCCCTACTGCAGCCCCCCAAGGGCGTTTCCTCCCTCGACTTCGGGCCGCCCTCTCACGGGGGCGGCTCCTTTTCGTTCTGGGGTATGACGGGCTGAACGGCTCGTAATCGCTGCGGCAGAGCCGATCCCAGCCACGTTGAGACAGCCCTCGATCAAGGAGGGTCAGGGGCCCCTGGGTTTCTCAGGCTGTTTCTTAGAAGGCCGGTCATGAGGCTGATCCGCTCTTGCACAGCTTGGATCGGAGCCTCTGCTCCGCCCAGCGCACCCGCCAAGGTCTGACACACTCCGACGGTCTGCGCTCGCAAACCGTGACCTGCCTTGGTCAACTCCACCAAGAGCTGACGCTCGTCGGCAGGATTGCGTCCGCGCCTGACATAGCCTGCTGCCTACAAGCGCTTGAGGAGGGGCGACAACGTGCCGGAATCGAGGTGCTGTCTGGATGCGAGACCTCCTTGGCGGCGGCTACAACCTTGAGCGCTTTCGTTAGCGCGTCGGGGTCAGGCGGTTTGGTGACGGGCTTGGCCAGCTCAGGTTTTGCTTTTAGTCGCTCGCGCAGGACCATGTTGCCGCCTTCGTGCTCGACGCTTTGGAGCAGGTCCTGCACGAGCGCCGTCCCCTCCAGGGCGGCGGCCTCGTGCATCACAGCGACAGGGGCTCGCAATACCTTGCTCTGCGCTACACCGAGCGGCTCGCCCAGGCCGGTGTCGAGCCATCCGTCGG
>Ga0160428_1000460_pt1 | contig 45767 bp, 40 predicted proteins | sample SolpanmetagenomM_FD_108198 | JGI IMG/M metagenome (GOLD analysis project Ga0160428, IMG submission 108198) | Solar panel surface microbial communities from Lawrence Berkeley National Laboratory, California, USA - M | ecosystem: Engineered > Built environment > Solar panel > Unclassified ... | reverse complement strand
TGTTCGTGGGATCAGATGTAGCACTTGAGGATTGTTGTTGATCTTCTTCGTCAGAGTCAGGGTCGATCTGTGCAAAGAGAGGATGAGTGCAAGCGGCGCACAAGGTGTCCATGTTGATGAAGCTTGATCTGTGCTCGACTGTAGCATGAAGATGAATGGAAAACAAAATACAAAAAATAAGTTTCCCATTGACCCCGCAATACATACATCGGCCTTGGCGTCTGATGTTCAAACGGCGGCTCGTGGCTCTATCCCATATTGTCCGAGTCCAGTAAACAACAACCTTGCTGTCGCCTTGCTATCTCTTGCTTGGATTCAAAGGTATGGCAATTTTTTCGCCAACATGACAGATGTCCCCAACGGAAGGGTCTTGGACGACAAGGACGTCGATCATGTCGAAGCCGATGCTCCAAGTAGCACCTCAAACAAAGCATCAATAGATGCGCCATCTGCCAACGTCAACGCAGTCGAAACGACACCTCTCAGCCCCACCAATGCCGCCGACCTTATCAAAGAAGCTACTGATCGTACCTTAACCTTTCTCGCCACTGCAAGTAACGAAACTCTGGTCGGCTGTCTAGTAGGCCTCGGCGCGGCGACATATATCCTCCTCGGTCGTGTAGGTTTGGTGCTTGGTGGTGTGGTTGGAGGTGTCTATCTACATGCGACTTGGGAGAAGAGTAGTCATGATGGGCAAGACGACGCGAGCAAGAGTTTGGCAGAAGGTCGGAGAAAAGAAGCAGGCGTGGAGGTAGTAAGGCGACTGATGAAGTGGAGAGACAACAGCCCAAGCATGGCAATCGGAGACGCTGCAGATTCATTGAAGATTGAGAACTATTCGCAACTTTCTCCAGATACAGCCGCAGCCCTCACAGCATTGACGGACGCCATCATACGCGATTACGTCAAGTGGTGGTACTCTCCTCTCGTCCCTACCGATCCTACATTTCCAGCGGCATGTCGTCAAACCCTATCCAACTTCTTCCTCTGTGTTGCAACCAAGATGTATAAGAAGCGCCCAGCCGAGTCGTTCCTGGACTTCGTTATGCACACCTCCTCCATCGTGGTAGTACTGCTTAATGAGCTTGCGGCAGTCTTCACAATGTGTCCAAACATGCCTGCAGAAGATGCAGTGTACATGTACTTGAGGACCAATCCGGACAGCAACCTGGCGAACTTGCTCGATAAGGAACAGCAAGATAGAAAATTACGCCTGGCTGCAGACGACATCTTACAGAGCTATCTCGATAAGGACGCGAGAAAGTGTCCACCAGTCAAAGCTTTTCTACAGCAGATTTTGGCACATTTGGTACTTGATATGACGATATCAAAGTGTAGTCAGGCAGCGTTCTTGAATGAATGGATCATTTATTTGTTAGAAGACACGGAGCCAGGAATACTGAACGCCATTGACGATGCTGTAGAAGAGGCACAAGTGAAGCAGGGTATAACCATCCAGGATACAAAACCTGCAGAAACAAGGCCGAGTCTTGCACAGCGCAAACGTACTATTAGCAGGGCGGAGGAAGCTATGGAAGAGGCAATGCAGGAAGCTCAAAGACTGACTCAACTCATGATCGACGAGGATGCGAGAAGAGCTCGAGAAAGTCTAGATCAAGCACGAAGCAGTGATGAGCTGTCAAGTACAGGCACTACCAGTATCCAAACACCTACATCGTCGCAAGGCAACGTAGAGTCGAACGAACAAACACAGGTACCGACGGTGTCTCCACAATCGATAGCAGTGGAACCACCACCACGGGAAGCTGTACTAACCCCACCTGCTCAAATCACAAGCATTGACCAGCTATCTCTGGCCGAGAGTCCTACAGCAGCACGGCGTAAAGCAGAGGTATTGACATTATACCGAGCAAGCATATCGATCTTTGATGACAGTGATCCGAATGATAGACGTGCGCTTCGAGCACAGCCGGAGGAAGAATATCTCGTTCAAGTAGAGCCGCGCTCGGCCCAGCATCCTGGCTGGATGTTTCCTAGATCATACGAGGATTTCAAGACATTACACGAGATTATCAGACGCATTGCGGTCATCTCTGGCTTGAACTTTACCGAAGATCATGCGAGTTTGCCAAATTGGCGGGGTGCCAGTCAATCTCAGTTGCGCGAAGAGCTTGAGCGGTATCTCTTCGATGCTCTATCATACCAACCAATAGCTGATAGTGAAGGAATGAAGAGATTTATGGATCGAGACACGGCTGCACTGAAATCACCAAATGTCTCCAACAGGAACAGTGGTTTTTGGCCAAACGCTCAAGCCTTCGAAAACGTAGGCAAAGGATTCGACAATATAGGCAAGGGCTTCATAGGCGCTATCAATAATGCAAATAAGAACGTTGCAGGTGGCGGGAAGTCTGTCTTGAGTGGCGTTACTGGAGCTTTCGGCAAGATAGCTGTTTCGCCTGCACTGAAGAAGACCTCAACAATGCCTTCGTCTAACACATCAACGCCAGCCAAGCGGGTTGATGGAGATGGCGCCAGCTTGAGCAGCAGGCGAAGTAGTTTCGTGTTCACCGAGGATGGTTTCATATCGGGAAGTCACGGTGAAGAAGAGACATTGAGAGATTCTATGGACATACGGAGAAGTGGCAGCTCGAGCATGCCAGGTCGTCCACTTAGTATGAAACCGGATGATAACAGAGACACAAGCAGAGCATCAACGCCGCCACCACCACAACTGCCAAAACGTCCTGGAGCGATCGAGCTTCCTCCGCCGCCCACAGCAGTTCCAGATGACTACATTCCACCAGCGAGGTCGCAAAGTATCAATGACGACGTAGCAGCACATATGAGCTTCGACGGCGAAAGTTTCATGAACATACCATCACAACCAGCAACACCAGCACTAGAGAAGAAATTGCTAGATCTAGCGCCTGATCCTTTATCCAGAACGCGTCGTCAGCTCGTGGAAAATGCATCAGTTTCTCCAGTCCAAGCAAGTCCAAGCGGTTTGAAACCACGGTCATCAACAGAAGGAGGACCATCGCAAGACTCACAGAAGCCAGCACGTAAAGCCAAAGCGCCACTCTCCGAGCGAGAAGCTCAAGTGACAGTGGAGCTTCTCTTCACCGTGATCAACGAGCTTTACACGCTCTCGTCCGCCTGGACCTTCCGCCGTACCCTGCTCAACGCTGCTAAGACCTTCCTTCTTCGGCCAGGTAATCCACAGCTAGAGTCTATACGAACGTTGGTACAAGACTCTGTCCTCGAGGCAAATACATCTGACGCCGGCATGGCTTCGCACATACTGAAGATTCGCGAGAATGCCCTTCCTACGGAGGAGGAGCTCAAGCAATGGCCTCCTGAGAAGACCGATGAAGAGAAAGAAGCAATGAGAGTCAAGGCTAGGAGATTGCTAGTAGAGAAGGGGATGCCGCAAGCATTGACAAGTGTGATGGGGGCAGCTGCAAGTGGAGAAGCACTTGGAAAAGTGTTTGACTGCTTGCAGGCGGAGGAGGTGGCAAGAGGCTTGGTGTTTGGGCTGCTATTGCAAGCTCTTAGAACTCTGACACATTAGGTGTATGTTTTGATGTATACTTTTCTACATAGCAGATGTATTAATACAATGTATTAGATCACGTGACAGCGTGTGTATGTTTCGCGTCACTGCGACTTGGACCTTCTCGTCCTCCATCTTCTCAACCCTCGAACAACAGGCTCAACAGAACTATCTAGGTGTCCCCAGCATGCCCAAACGTCCCACTTCCGCCTCTACCGCCTCGCAGCCCTCCTCCAAACGCGCCAAAACCTCCAGTACCCCAACAATCACCTCTGCCGCCACCATCAAAGCCAAACAAGACAAGGCACCAATCTCGAGCGAAGCACAAACAGATGATGATGGCAACACGTTCTGGGAGCTGAATGCAGGCGGCATGCGTCGTGTAACAGTGAGCGAGTTCAAAGGGAGTACGATGATTGGGCTGCGAGAGTATTATGTGGATAAGGCAACAGGACAGCACAAGCCAGGCAGTAAGGTTAGTCTGTCGGGATCAGATAGTGGATATCCGTATGATGTGCTTGACTGACTATGTTAGGGAATTTCATTACCGATTGATCAGTGGGCGGCGCTGGTAGAGGTACTACCGCAGATTGAGGCTGCGTTGGTAAAGGAAGGACATAGCGTCCCACGACCACAATATGACGGTGACCCAATCGGAGCTGAGCCTCAGGACGATGAGGTAGCCCAAGAGGATGAGGAAGATGATGTGGCGCAAGAGCCACAAGACGCAGTTCCGGAAGCCGAGGAAGAAGAGGAACAGAAGCCTCCTGCTAAGCCCCAGAAGCCTGCCAAGAAGGAACAAAAAGCGAAGCAGGAAGCGCCTGCTGCGAAGTCAACCAAGCCCGCCAAACCTGTCAAAGAGGTCAAGAAGAACTACGAAGCTACAGATGATGAGGAAGAGGAGGTACCAATTCAATCAGCGTCAAGCAAGCTGGCTAAGTTCATGCATAGCTGATAGCGGCAATTCAGAACTGGTAGAACTGTGTTGAACTCTAGGACAAGACGTGATTAAGCAGACTAGCTTATGGTTCTGCTGATGAGGATATGCCTAGACGAAGCTGTGAAATGTACGTACACCTTGCTGATTATGAGAAAGATGCCGAGCAAGTTCAGGTGCACTGACGAACTACAGTCTTGGAAGATGAGCTTGAAGCATCGCCAAGTTCTCGGCGTATTGGGTACCGACACGATAACTTATTGACGGCGAGCTTATGATTACGATATACTATGTTGAAGTATAAAGATGGATGTTTCAAGCTGAAGGCGAAGTGAGAAGTGATAAGTGAGATACATCTGGTACGCCTAAGCAGTGATGATGGTTTCTATCCACAATCGAAGCTGCTCAGGACATTGATCCTCTGCCTCCTCATCACCCACCATACAAATCTACATATATGAGCAACGAACATAATATAAGGCAAAGCACATGCTATTGATATTAGTCCCATGTCAAGACGATGTGGCAGTTTTCGTGTCTTGTCCGAGATGCGATAGTCACGTCGTCCGCACAAGATATCGTACCATGCTAAAGCGTACATTGGAATAGTCCGCCTCAAGTTGTTCTTGAGGGCTAGTTTTGGTAATGTAGATAGGGCAAAAAAAAACACTTCAACTCTCTCATCACTATCGTTGCAGCCTCGACTACCTGCGATACGAACCCGTAGAGACGTGCTAATATCGTATAAAACATTGTCGTTCTCGCATTATTCTACCTTCATGTTTCTCGATCTTGAATTGCATTGGTCTACCCCGGTTTGTGTAGATCATTTTTTGTGGGGTAGAAAACAAGCATTGAGGCAGTGCCATCGCCATCACGATCCTTCAATTTTGAATACAGTAAGCCAGGAGTAATGAAGAGAACTTAGGTAGCCGCCTTGCTAGTATCCTCCTGACCGCCAGCTGCCACACCACCGCATCATCCTCCGTTTGCAGTCTAAAGGTCATCTGTCCCCCTGTCACCGCATCACGACCTCGCACGCGCTCAGATCCGTACCAGTATAAAGTCGTAGAGAAGTGCATGTCTGCTAGGGCATGTCTGACTGCTTCGCAACAAACACCACACAGCGGGGATCCTCCTTAGATCCTTGAAAAGAGGGTCAGCATAAGCTGAGAGAAGCAGAGGCATCACATCATGGGTAAATCGTGAGTCTCGAGTTTCCATTTCCTCACCAAGATATCGGTATACAGGAAAGGGCAAATGGCAGCAGCAGGTATGGCAGAACAGGAAGGAAGGACGAATAAGGCAGAGCTTCAAGAAACACCTGGACAAGAACTCTGTGTTATTTAGCGTTTGTTCAGGACAAGGTCAAGCATAAACATCTCGGATGCCAAGTGCTGCGCCTCATTCATGATCATACCTACATTTCCTACCATCATTCATACCTCACCGCCACCAACTACACCCTTTCGAAATACTGGATCGCCCGCCACCAGTAAACCTTTCACGACTGCGCCCGCTTGTACATTACCGCTTTCGAAGCACCATCGCGCCCTCCATCCGTCACAGCATTATCATCATCACCTCACAGCAGCTGATTCACTTGACCTTACCTATTTGCGCAACATTCTGGACTGCCCGAAAGAGGAGGGACACAAGAACACCATCTCCATTATAGACGTAGAAAGATGGTCAACGTACTAAAACTACTTCGTGGTAGTCAGAGCAAGCTGTCGTCACAAGAACTGGGTGACTTACAAAAAGCGACACATTTCGACAAGAAGGAGCTACAACAGTGGTACAAAGGTAAGGCACGATGTCTTTCTTGATAATCTTGTGTTGAGTTGGGCGCGATCGCGTGTGGAGTGGCTAGCGAAACGGGGGAAAAGGACTGAGCGAGGGATGCATCAAGTTCATCGAGCTTTGTGTCTTCCTCGCTCTCCGAAGACACAATGCTGCGCCTAGCCTCTTGTCCAAACACACCACGTCAACGAGATTCATCGCCTAACACATCGCTAACATTCATGCTCAGGTTTCATCAAAGACTGCCCCTCCGGAGCCCTGACCGTCCCTGAATTCCAAAAAATCTACCGCCAATTCTTCCCCTTTGGCGATCCTTCCAGCTTCGCCGAATATGTCTTCAATGTCTTCGACTCTGACAAATCTGGTACTATCGACTTCAAAGAATTCATTTGCGCCTTGAGTGTCACAAGCCGTGGGCACGTCGAGGACAAGTTGACATGGGCATTCCAGCTGTACGATATTGATGGAGATGGAAGAATCACATATGAGGAGATGTTACAGATAGTGGAGGCAATTTACAAGATGGTGAGTATCTTGGGTCAAGCGCACGTTATCTAGTATATGGAGATCATCCGGACTGATGTGTGGACTACCGTAGGTTGGCTCAATGGTCAAACTCCCCGAAGACGAAGACACACCTGAGAAGCGTGTCACCAAACTCTTTACAATGATGGACAAAGACAAGAACGGCAGTCTCGACATGGAAGAGTTCAAGGAAGGATCCAAGATGGATGAAACTATCGTATCAGCGTTGTCCTTGTACGATGGTTTAGTATGAGCATCCTGATTGCTTCATGATCATGCCGGGCGAACACGGTGGATGGTCAGAGTTGTACACTCTGCTCTTGGAGCATAAACCCACGAGACCATTGGAGGGACCCGGAATACTTGTGCATTATGCTGTGTGGAGTCTTGTGGATAGAGTGCTTCAATACATTGCATGGCGTTGGGAGGCCATGGGAATAGATTCTGACTTTAACTTATTTATCGCCTACCAGAGAAAGTCCATGATACCTCGTTTCGCCTATTACTCTACGTGTCATACTGTCTTTCTCTCGACTGCGAGAAGATATACTGTAAGTTTTTCTTATGTTGCCAGACAAGTAATCAGACCCGTGGCCCAATCGGCTCGTCACGAATCGATTAGATGTCCTTTCAATTGCACCTCCACGATGATGGCTAAGCAACTCTATGGAACCATTCGCGAGGTGGATATGAAGACCGGAACTGGATCCGGTAGAATGTCGGCGGAGCTTAGTATTGCTGTTGGATTGAGCTGCACAGCCAAAAAGTTCTGGAGATATTTGACTGTCAGATGTATAACGAGTGGAATCTGTAGGCGTAGCTGTTAATGGAGGAGGATGTTCTACCTTACAGTCCACATTGAAAATGGTGGAGGTTGGGGAAGTCCCCAATTCGAGTTTAGTTTCTGACGTATCGGGGCTGGCTTCGCTTGGCGAGGTCCAGACGACCAACTCCCCATCGGCCAACCTGAACTACTTCACACACAATCAACCTAACACCTGAATTCCGTCTCTATATAACTACCTTCAAGATGATGAACCGTGCGCTCTCCGTCCGCTCAAAGGGCAAGCCCTCAGTCAATGAGAAGAGTGGTAGCAAGATGCACTTCTCTCTGGCCAGGTTCGCATAAACGTCCGTCGCAACACCTCAAACCTCGTCGCATTAACTCCTTCATCCTAGTCTTCGTGGTACGACCGAGAAAGAACTATCCAAGAAGCTCTACAAGATCATCAAGGCCGAAGGCGACGTTATTGGCGCTCATCAAACCGCCGGTCGTGAACGCGCTGCCATCGCTAGTCAGCTATCCGAGTGGGGTGAAGAAACCAACGACGATGCCATCAGCGACGTTTCGGACAAGTTGGGTGTTTTGATGAGCGAGATTGCAGAACAAGAGGATCTGTTTGCGCAGAACTTGGAGGAGAGCCGAGGTGTATTGAAGACTATTAGGAACACGGAGCGTAGTGTTCAGCCTACGAGGGATAACAAGGAGCAGATTGCGGACCAGATCCAGAAGTTGAAGTAAGTCTGCGCAGCTTGCTGAAACTATACGGCAAAACAAAAGCACATGCTAACAACATGAATAGGTACAAGGATGCAAACTCGCCCAAGGTTATGGAGCTCGAGCAAGAGCTTGTTCGCGCTGAAGCTCAATCCCTCGTAGCTGAGGCACAGCTTACCAACCTCACTCGCCAGAAGTTCAAGGAGGCCTACGATGTGCACTTTGCGGCTGTTATTGAGCGTGCCGAGAAGCAGATTCTGCTTGCCCGTCAAGCACGAAGAATGCTGATGATTCTGGACGACACTCCCATTGTCCCCGGAGATGCGCACCCTGCTTACAATGGTACTGAGCAGGCTAGAGACATCCTGAACGATGCTGAGGCAGATTTGCGTGATTGGAGGCCTCAATTGGAGGATATCCCTAGCAATGCACATGGACTAGGTAATACATCTACATCATGCTACTCAACAGAGTCGAGCACTAATTGTGACCTAGGAAACAATGCCATGCCCAACACAATGGGATCTCAAGTAGGCTATGAACAACATCCTACTGGTACAGCCATTGAAGGCTCCATTGCTGGTGACAGATACGACAATGAGACTTCAACCCTTTCCCAAGTCGAGCACGATGTCGGTACTACCAATGAGGGTGAGAGACTTCGTCACGCTGGGTACTAGAGGAAGATAGTATGACGGTGTGGATATGTTAGTTTTGGGAGGCCGGCGGCTAGCAAAGGATACCCCTTCGAGTTTGAGTTTGTTTATAATTCTTTTTTTCGTAACTAGAACAATGCAAAGTGCTTTACTTATATATCTCAAGACTTTTGCAACGACTGCTTTCTACTTCGTACTAAGATCGAAAGTCTACCAATTGAGATCTAGGGTGTGAGATCGACAGGGCGCCCCTTACGCATCATCGGCACTCATGGAGACATGGAGCCGGTATCAATGATTAATCAATCTAATATCCATCTTTTGCAACACAACTAGATCCTGCTCTTTCATACCTTATCCTTATCCATGTCTCTGTCTGTGCATGTGTGAATGTAACAGTGACACTCTCTTTCCAATAAAAAAGGATTAAAAACCCAGCCACAATTGCTACGGCATATTCTACATTACACCACTACTCGAACTACAACACATCAATACCACCACCCACCATGACCGAACCACTCTCCCACGCCCCCGTCGAATCTACCGTCATAATCGTCGGCGCCGGTCCAGTCGGCGTGTATCTCGCCGTCCGCCTCGCCGCTCAAGGCATAACCGCCACAGTCCTCGAAGCCGCCTCCACCATCTCCGACGCCCCGCGCGCCGTAACTCACATGCCCACCATGTTCGCCGAGTTCAAGAAGGCCGGCATCTACGACATGCTCGCCAGCCAGTCCAAAGTGCACAGCGGTGGCGTCAGTTTCCGAAAACCGAGCGATCAAAGCTTGATTGAGCGAATTCCGGCAGTGCCAGGGCGCCCGGGTCCCATTGTTGTGCCACAGAAACAGTTTACGGAGACGTTGATTAGGAGGTTAGAGGGGCTGGAGAAGGGGCGGTTGTGTTTGGGGACGAAGGTTGTGGGGATTGAGGAGATGGATGGGGGCGAGGGCGTGCTTGTTGAGGCTGTGGAGGAAGCTACAGGGGAGAGGAAGAAGTTCAGGGCGAAATGGCTCGTTGGCGCGGATGGCGGGCGGAGTTTCGTGCGAAGCGCTATGGGTGTGAAGTACGAAGGTGTTTCGCTGCCGTGGAAGCTCGTTGCTGCGGACGTCGTGTTTCCGTTTCAGGAGTATGGCTTTGACGGCGCGAATTTCATGTGCGATGATACTGATTTCGGCAATATTGCTGTGACGACGGAGATGGAGGATGGGAGTTGGTTGTGGCGCGTTGGGTGTGCGTTTCCGAGTAGTATGAGCGATGAGCAGGTTATGGAAGCGCTGCCTGCAAAGTTTGATAAGATGTTTCCTGCGCCTGGGACGAAACACGAGAAATACAAGTTGGTGAATGCGGCGCCGTATCAGGCATCGCAGCTTTGTGTGCCGCAGTTCAGGAAGGGACGGATTTTGTTGATTGGTGATGCTGCGCATTGTAAGTCTCTTCAGTCCACCACCATCACCACCACCGCCACCACCACGCCCATCCCGACCCATTTCAAACTAACTTTTCAACCCCAGTGGCAAACCCCTACTCAGGCCAACTAATGTCCTGCGGCATCTTCGACGCCGCCTCCCTCTCCCTCGTCCTAAGCGCAACCCTGCAACGATCTGCCTCTGAGACTCTAATCGACGCCTGGGCGGCAGACCGTCTCGCAAAGTTCCACAAAGTCATGAATCCGCTCTCCATGGCTTGCTTTAATGCGGTTAGTAACAAAGATGCTGATAGTATTGCTACGCGACATCCGTTTTTGAAGGCGTTCAAGGCTGGACCTAGTGGGGGTCCGCCACCGACGTTGGAGACGGATGTTAGTAAGCTGGAGGGGTGGGTGGAGGCGGAGAAGGGGGTGGAAGCGGAGGATGAGAAGATTGAGTTGATTTGGTCGAAGGCGTAGGGTGGGAAGATATGTGAGCAGGGATGTGAGGACGAAAGAAGGTGGTTCGAAGGTGAATGTGTGGTGTGATATCATGTCGGTGAGGAGGGTACATAGCAGAGGACTCGAGAAATGAAAAGAAAGGAAGTATAGATTTGTATATACATGTTAGAGCCTGGGAAGTCGCTTGGTACAATTGATTCATCTCAATATAATGCTTAGATCATGATTCTGCACACCATCATCTTCTGGAGAGTGTCAACACAAGACAACCCAACTCAACAGAACTCAGATACCATCTAAACACCACCTTCCCCTCATCAGCCGCCTGCACCACCTATCATCCACCCCCCCTCCCTTCCTATCACAATCATCTTCACAAATCGCCAGCTCACTTACTCAATCTATTAAAATGCTTCTCTCCATCTGCCCTTCCAATACATCTCGATTGTAAGCCTTTCATCATATACCACAACACAACCCAACTCACATTCCCCAACCCAACTCACTTTCCCAGATCAGAAATCACAAGATGTTTGGACTTACTTACATCACTCGTCGCTAAGAGACAGTTATTGAAAAAACTAGCCTATCCAAGCGTAAGATTTCATGTCGGAGAGTCGTGAGGGACATCGCTTGGACACCAATCTCATTAATCAGATCCTGTCCCAAATCGCATCCCGAAGGTGAGGTGGGTCCAATCAATCCATCGTCAGGTTACTCCAGACAAAACTTACACTGCCTTTCAGTGGAAGCATGACGGTTTGAAGTAACACTTAAAGGCGAAACAAAGTATCACAGACTCTCTCTAGTAGATGACGTGATATTGTACAAGCAACTCGAGGCTGACAGTTTCGCTAGATTTGGCCTAGAGAAGGGAAATAGCTGTATGATTGATAAGATGAGACGAAAGGGCGAGGCTGAAGGTAGACAAATAACTTTGCGGATTTTCTTCAGAAGAAGCGAATAGATATCCATACAGCTACCCTCAAACACACAGAAAGGCGAAAGAAACAGAGAAGCCCTTTTTTAAACTTTTATTGTTTCTGCTCTGCCAATTCTATACTCCAGTCGTATTTTGTTCTTTCTGGGATGATCTATAGGTCGGATAGGACGGATCGACGCTAGCTAGCTTTATTCTTTCGGGTCGGGAAGAGTGGTGGTGGTGAAGAGGGAGGAAAGGAGGAGGATGAAGAGAGAGAGAGAGAAGGGAGGATGGTGGTAATGATGAGAGCGGGATAGCAAATTGGAAAGCTCTGTTGCAACTTTGATAGCGCCTTTAATCTTGTTGCTTTGCTCTGCGTGTTACGCACGACTTATCTTCGCCCTTGCGTGACTACTGTTCATTGCACGGTATCTTCCATTTGCCGTGCTCCTTGGTAATCATATATTCGTAGGCTCAGCATCATCGTTGCCTCTCGTCAATTTGGTCGTTGGCGCCAGCCAATTAGGTGCAGTCTATCTCCTCTTCAGAATCTACAACCACTTTCTCCTCCTGTCCTTGTAACCACTTCATCACATAACAACACTAACTTGTCTCTCCCTCCCCCTCGCATCTCCACCACACCAACACCGCCCCGCCCCCTCTCGATCAACATGCACAAGCACATCCATATTTCGCTCCTTCAGGAACGACTCGACGCGGCGACGAACGTCTTCTAGATCTGCCGTCACAGCGGCCATGATGTGGATTACGCCGGAGATTTTGTGGGAGGAGTCATGGCTGTGTAAGGTGAGGGGAGTGATTGGAAGTGGTGGTGGTGTGCCTGGGGAGGAGGCGAGGGAGGTGGTTCGGTTGGAGGTGTGAGACACGTTGCGGCTTTGTTGGGGTGTTGCGTGGGAGTGGTCGTGCTGATTGTTGTCGTGAGAGTGGCTGTAGGAGGAGTGGTGCGAGTGCCCGTTTTGTGCGTGGTCGTGATCGTGGTTGTGAGTGTGTTCGTGTACATCCTTGCACTTTTCGTCATGTTTGTGGTCGTGAGTATGGCCATGGTCGTGTTTGTGATCATGACTATGACCATGATGATCATGAGCTTCGACATCTCCACCAGCTTCTTCAATCCAGAATCGCGGCACACTGTAGCCTGCTACTCCTCTGAGACCACTCACTTCACTCAAAACATCGCGTACCCTGAACTCGACATCGGATGGTATGGTGAGAAGCAATTTCTTAGCGCTGCCCATGACGAGAGGCAAGCTGGCAGCGATGATGAGGCCAGCAATGATGAATGAAGCAATGGGATCCCAGTAAGATGCACCAGTCCATAACGTCAGAGCAGAAGAAACAATGACTGCAGCAGAACCCATGGTATCAGCGAGGACGTGAAGGTAGATACCAGCCATGTTTTCGCTGGAATGTCCTTCGTGATGATGTGTTAGTGAAGTGCTTCGATGGTGGCCTTTACCAGAGTGTGAAATATCGACTTGTGGTGCATGGCTATGAGAATGATGGCCATGATCGTGACCGTGATCGTGACCATGATGATGATGTCCGACGAACTTTAGGCCTATCAGATTGACAATCAATCCCATGGTCGAGACCACCAACAGCTCCTCCACACGCTGCAATTTGACCCCATCAAAGATTCTTTCTATACTCCCGTACATGAACTCTACACTGACAAACATCAAGAAGATTCCATTCCCCAGACCAGATAGCGTCTCCACTCTACCATAACCATAGGGAAATCTAACACTAGGTGGCCATTTACTCATAACCGCAGCGACCAGACCAACGATAAGACCAACACAATCGAAGAACATATGAATGGTATCTGAAAGTAATCCAAGTGAGCCCGAAAGATAAGCCCAGACTGCTTGGATGAACATGAAAGTGAAATTGATAGACATAAAGTAGACAATATGACGGGATTCGGAATCGAGAAGGATACTGTGTAATGTTGGATAACCTTCGCTGATGTGTAGAAAGTATTTAGTTATTTTTGATACCTCAATTCGTGTGTGTTCGTGGTCGTGTGTCTTCTTGGTGTGTGTTGTATGTTCGTGGTCACGAGAGTGATCTGAAGTATGTTGTGGCTGACTGCTGTTTGACCAAAGTCTCAAATCTGTACGTAAGGCGATGTAGCATAGCGCTGCTGCAACGAGTAGAGTTGGACGAAATAGGGAAGCACGAACGCCATATACTAGGCCAAATACAGCGCAAAGTGACAGGCCTAATGCTGTACCAGTCAACTGCCGTGACCTAAGAGCCAGAGGTTGTGCTAGAAAGTAAAGCGCTGCAGCTGATCCGATTGATGCGGAAGATATCATTAGAGCAGCATAGCTGATGGAGGGCGCCACATTTAAGACGGCAGACATCGCTACAGTTGCTGTTCCCAACACTGCACCTGCAACAAGAGTGTAATTGATATCCTCACTACTGCATATCAATGGTGATACAAGTGAATGCTCTTTCATTGCATGGCTGGCTTCCCAGCCAGATACCCCGGAACCTGCACCAGCTATTGATGTCAAACTCTGACTTCTCGCCAATGAAGTAGTCAGTTTGGAATTCCCTGGCGTGCTGGAAGGTAGTGGTGGTTGCAGGAATAATATCGACTTCCCTAGTGCGACATATCCTCGTACCATATTTGCAGGTTCGGCATCAGTTCTCAACCATAACACGTCGGCAATCAGACTTAGCACAAACACTAGACACGTCCACTTGCGTGTGGTCAGAGCTCTTTTCCACGTCTTAAAATTGGTCTGATCGCCTGCGCGTGAGTCTGGTGAGATCAATCCAGCAGTCACGGCGCAGAGTAATATCATGCCAGTACGAACTCCTCCAATCTCGACGGTGGCTAGGAATGGCAGTCCAACTCCTACCATCCGCAGGAGTAATCGCCTTAGATTTTGTACTGATATTGTCCTACTGACACTCGCTGAACTCGTAGATACATCTTGTGGTTTACTCCGTTTGTCTGCTGCTGCTGTATCGTGTATTATGCGACCTATCAAGCCTACAAGCAGCAATGTACCAGCTGTGAGAGCGCATGCGTGGATCAAGCTTGAGCTGCTTGTTGGTACTGGCAATGCAGTTGACGCAACTTCTTCCAATATTTCTTCTGCTGCTTCCAAATTTGTAGAATGCTTGGCATGATTCGTTCTCATCTCAGGCGCATTGAGTAGTGAGGAGAGGAGATAAGGTAGAGGCAGAAGTATAGCTGTGAGAAGCTCTGTCGGTAGAGCATGTCTATTGCGAGGTGTGTTAGTTAGTAAGTGTCTCCATCTTCCATGCACACACAAAGAATGTTGCACCCTGCTCACCTCAAGGACCTGTTCTGACCTCCACTTCCAACCAATCCATTGATACCTTTTGTTGTCGAAAATCCATAACCATTCTGACTGCTCCCGCGCAATTGCGATGGGCGACCAAGATCAGACTCTCCTCTTGGTCGACCGGTAGGCATGTAAGCGTCCGCCTCAGGCGCCGAGTTGGCCAAAGACAAGGAGATGTGACGAGTCTGTTTTTCGGGTGTGTATTTCTCAGGTGTGTATTTGGTGGTAGTAGTGTTCAACGAGTATGGTGCACTAGAATATCGGCGGGTTGCATTGAGATCAAAGGCTACACGACTTCTTGACTTTGGAGGGAGGGCGCTCGCGGGATTTAGATAAGGAGGAGGCGATGACGAGGGAGGTGAAGGCGATGGCGAAGATTGCTGATTTTGCAATTGTTTCAGATTGTGATCATGTTTGTTTTGGATGATCAGGGGTTGAGGTTGGCCAAGAGGACTAGCTGGACTAGCTGCTTCAAGTGGCGGCGGTAGCATCTCATACATGAACAAAAATGAACGTACAGCTGATCTATAACGAAACTACAACACGACGCACTCAGTCGCATCCTCCTCGCCTCCGTCCAACTCAAATCTCCATACTTTGCAGCTCGTGCCGGCGAGTTTGAAAGATCGCGTTCTCCCTTGCTTTTTCACTCGCGCCAAGCATGCGCACGACTTGGGCCAATAGGAGGTCGTCCCGTATTTGTCCACTCCAGGTGTTTCAGACATTCATCGATGTTAGCTCTTCGCCTAAAGGTTACAAATATCTGCAAGAATGGCGTCATCTCTGTACTTCTGGATATTGATCGCTCCCCTCCTACTCCTCTTCACAGTCGTCTTCTTCCTCATCTTTTTTGCACCATCTCAATATGACCCTTACAGCCCTGATCTTGTAGATGCAACCCAAGAAAACGATAGTGGTCAATCCGTATCGATCGATCCAAGGCAATACTACGGTCGTTTTGCAGGGGTGCCAGACAATGTCAAGTTCGCACTGAAAAAAGAAACATCTGTGCAAATCGTTGTTCTGGGTGATATTGGACGCAGTCCACGCATGCAATACCATGCTTTGAGTTTGGCAAAACATGGTGCCAGAGTTGATATGGTTGGTTTTGTCGGTACGTGCAGAATGTATTTCATTGCAACAATAAAGAAAGAGAGAAGAAGAAGACAAAGCATTCTCTATACTAAACCAACCAAAAACAGAATCAGAAGCCCACCCTTCCCTCCTCAGCAGTCCCCATATCACCCTCCGCCCACTCCAACCACCACCCGCTCTCCTACAAACAACCAACCGTCGTCTCTTCCCACTCCTCGCCCCCCTAAAAGTCCTCTGGCAAACCCTAAATCTCTACCGCACCCTCTCGAGCCTCAAACCCTCCCAGTACCTCCTCGTCCAAAACCCACCCTCAATCCCCGTCCTCGCAATCGCAAAACTAATCTGCCTGCTCCGCAACCAGAAACTAATCATCGACTGGCACAATTTCGGCTGGTCAATCCTGGCTCTCAAACTAGGCCGCTCCCATCCACTTGTGCTCGTCGCAAAGGCATATGAGCATGTGTTTGCTCGCTTGGGGGATGTGCATTTTGCTGTTACGAGGGCGATGGCGGCGTTGATGAAGAGGGAGATGGGTATCGTTGCGTTACCGTTGCATGATAGACCAGCGGCAGCGTTCCAGCCATTGGCGCCGGAGGATAGAGGCGCGGTACTCCGCCGTCTTGAGCATACTGCAGCGCACGCTGAGCAGATTGAGCGAGGGGAATGGAAGCTCATTGTCAGTTCGACATCGTGGACTGCAGACGAGGACTTCTCCCTTTTACTCGCTGCACTCGTCGGGTATTGCAAAAACGCAAAAGCAAAAGCGAAACTCCCCTACATCCTCGCAATTATAACAGGCAAAGGTCCCCTGAAAGCACACTACCTCTCCCAAATTGCAGCACTCCAACAATCCAACGCACTCCCGCGCGTCACAATAGCAACAGGCTGGTACAGTACCTCAGACTACGCCGCCCTTCTCTCCGCCGCAAATCTAGGCGTCTCACTCCACATGTCCAGTTCCGGTGTTGATCTACCCATGAAAGTCGTCGACATGTTCGGCGCCGGATTACCGGTGGTGGGGTACAGCAAGTATGAGTCTTGGGGCGAGTTGGTGAGAGAGGGAGAGAATGGGAGGGGTTTTGGGAGTGCGGATGAGTTGGAGGAGTTGTTGGGAGAACTCTTTGCGGGAGGGGATACGGAGAGTTTGAAGAGGATTAAACAGGGGGCGTTAGAGGAGGGGAGGAGGAGGTGGGATGATGAGTGGGATGATGTTGCTGGAAGGCAGGTTTTTAGGGTGTGTTGAGGAGGGAAATAAGGAGGATGGAGGTGAAGAAAGTAAAGAGGGTGTTGTTTTTGGTTATTCGCGAGCTTTTTTCTCAAGCGATAGCTTAGAGATTGATGATTGCATTGGGCTTGCTTTGCTGGACGAGCACTCACAAGCTTAGTTATCCTGGCATATATTGATATACACATAACAAACTCTTTATGCAAGACACTTTCCGTCCAGGACAAACAACATCAAGCTGAGATACAGTGTCATATTGGTGCATAAGAGACATATATCCCTGGCAGTGTACTACTTGCCTATCGCTGCATAATTGCAGAGTGCCTGAACAGCCATGAGGGCAAAGCATGTTTCGACCAAGATCTACTCCAGCTTTAGAAAACCCCTTTGTGTAACGCAAGCAGATAACTGCTGTTGTTTCGAGAGACCCCTGAAGCAGAGTATATGCTTACATGTGGTGTGGTCTGACAGTAGGTACCCAAGGGCGATGCTACCCTGTTTGTACCCGTGGCGAAGATGTCGAACGAAAAGATCGAAAGCGGAAGTCGTGGCATCAGATCAAGTGCCGGTTGCGAGGACGGAAGCTACATGTGCCGATGGAAGCCACGTTCGCTCGGGTACTGGTTAGGTCAGGTAGGTGGTATCATATCTTCAGGTCGACAGGTATCTTGTTGGATGCAGTTATTGGATGAGCTGAAAGCTGAAAGTTATGGTATACATACGGTGTGTATTCGAGTGGAAGAGGTAGAGAGGTATCGTTTGAGGATGGGTTAGCGCCTTTAGCGCCTAGTGTTCAGCTCGACCCCACATTGACCGGCATGCTTCTAGAAGGCTAGCAGCTGTTAGGCGCTGTTAGCAGCTGTGAGCATCATGTTTCATCCTTCAAGATGTATACTGTATAGTCAGCTGAGCATCATCTTGGAACGCTACCGTAGAAGTTGGTTCTTTTGTAGGTTGTCCACGCAATCTAGAGCTGCAATGCCGGTGGTTTTGTTGTCCGACCTGCGTCCAGGCGATCTCCCACATGCATATATTGCATTGCCGACGACAGCCTCATGAAGCTGTATGGATTTGGCGTTTGTGGTTCGAGAACGTGCTGTAAGTAGCGTTGCTCTATTCTCTATTCGTACTCGGTATAATGCACCATCTTTTAGACGGCTACTGCCGAGACCTTGTTAAGTGTGAAACACGCTTGTGTGGGCGTTTGACTTGTCCTAGCTGTAGTAGCTGACATACTATGTACCGCTATGCATATCAACACATCATCTGGTTCATGTAAGCGCATCCATTCGTCAGCCATGACAAATAAACGATACAACCGAAGATTAGTGTGCATCGAGTGTTTCATCGATATAGCGAATATGGTCTGTGATTGGCCTAACTTGCCACACCTTGGTCTTATTGTCTTATTTGAGTCTGAGACCAGATGTGAGTGCGGGGATCGATGACGGCCGCTTGCAGACGGTAAGTCGAGTATTGTGATCGCCCAAAGCGGGCTGCGACAAATTGTAAATGGGCTGTTGTTGTCGGGAGGCTGAACTGCGACGACGCCATGGCCAAACAATGAGGTTGGATTGGGTAACATGCTCCAGTTAGTAGAATGCTAGGCCTGTTTGAAATACGCCCCTGGATGGATTTAGGAAGGAGGGGTAGCATTATGATAGCGTGGAGTTTGCCTCGCGTGCTTTTGCCCACTTCGTCCGCTTAGGCGTGATCGTCGTTGCCCAATCTTGTCACGCCTTGTCTGTACCGGAGCATGATGATAATCTGTTCATCTATCTCAAACGCCTTTGTCGTCAGCAGCAAACACTCTGTCAGCCACTAAACTACCACTCGCCATACGCCGCCCGAGGGATCCCCGTCTTTGCTGCCAATTGCGCGGCTGCTCCTGCTGTCCTCCTCCTCCATGTTCGTGACTAGATCGGTACGCAAGCATCTGCTATCGTCACTTGTCAGCACATCCTTGTCATCCCTCCCTCCATCCTTGCCGACTTGTTTCAGGACAGCAAATCACCAACAGGCTTTATGCACAGTACCAGCACCACATAGCACGAGCTACAGAGGTCGTGGCGTATGACTAGCCTCGCTACATTTACAGCAAGCTTCACGAGGTCACGTCCAGATACACGCGCACAGATCTGTCCGCTACACATTCGAATAAGCTGTCTTGATCTTCCATGACAGAAAGCAAACGCGAAGGTAAATGGGCGCTTCTCGTATTTCTCTTTTAAACTTTCGCTACTGCTCTTGTCGTGTTGCCCACGAGGATTCTGTCGCCAGTCACGTTTGATATTGTTCAAGATGAAAGCTTCAGCCGTGTTTCATATCTTTTGAGATCTGCTTCAAGTCATCGTGTCACGCGGCTTGTTCGCGACTGGCTTGCTGACCTCATCTGCCTCGACCCTCGCTGCCTTGATTGATGCATGCGCTGTCAGCACACCTCTTCGCGCATTACACAACACCATCACCAAAACAATGCTAACCTTGGTGCCGCATAAACAGGTAGCTCGTCATCTGCCTCAGACAAGGCATGATTCCGTCATCAGCCCTCACCTCCTTCGCCCACCATCAGACCACCGCTTTGTCTCATTCTCACATGGAAGCCCTCAAGTCCTGAACCACAACTACCCAATTCAAGGAATGTCACATCCGCATCGCGGTCTACCGCCATCTGCCTCTCTGTCAGAGTCGGTCAGACAACAGGCCCAGTTACCACAGCCGCCTCCAACTGCTCAGCACGGTTATGCGCCGATACAACCTCAACCAGCATACACAACCACTCGAGTCGAAGAAGAATCGCAATATGAAGGATATTACGCGGCAAAAGTTGAAGAGCACAAGAGGTATCGCGAAGAGGAAAAGACACGTCAACAGCAGATACGGCTTGAACAAAGAAAGATTGAGCACGAAATGCTGAGAGAATGTCTAGATCGTGGTGTTCCTCCACATCTGATACCCGGTCTATTCACAGCTCTTGATGGCGCTAGATTGTCGGGGTCGAGTCCCGTACAGCAGTATTACACAGCACAACCTGAATATGCTTCTGCTGGTGCTCAACCTTCTCGAGGTTCCCCACCCGAATTAAGACGCGAAACAAGAGCTATACCTCAGCAGCATCCAATGTATTATCCTCCACCAGGATCTGCCATTCCACATCCGGCCACCTTAGCTCAACAGCCACCACCTGTCTTCAACCCTTCCAACGTCTATCCCACACCAACCACGCACTCACCGAGGGGGCCTCGACCAGGAGTGTTTGCCCATCCGCCTGCAAGTGGTTCCGCACTCCGGCATCCTGTTTCATCCTCGCTACCACGATTAACGACCAATGAAGCACAAGTACAACAACCTGCTACGACATATGGTCAAGAGCGAGCCTCACCATCTCCATCCATAAGTTTCCACCACTGGCAACCTCCCACAATCTCGACCGCACTACGAGGAGAAACGGCCAAAACGTCACCTCGACAACCTGGTCCATCTAGTGCTGAGAGTGTAGCAGTAAACTCACCACGTAAGCGAAAAGATACTCGACCTCATCAGCCGGCACCACCACCTGCACAACACTTTGTCCCTCGAGAACGGTCACCAATGTCTGAACGACCTGCATCGTCACACGGTCGAGCACCTCAACACTCAAGACATAGTAGCGCTGGCCAGTTTCGTACTCGAGCATACGATCCAGTCAGAGCGCAAAATCCTACAAGGTCGACTCCTGATGCGCCAGAGTTTCGTAGGCCTGCTACAGCTACGACAGATCAGAGTAGTAGTGCGCATGAGGCAGAACAGAGCAAGACGGATGCCAGCCCGAGATGAAAAAGGATGCAGGGAATGGGAAACAACAATGATGCGACATGCTTGAGCACAATACAAGAACAATAGTGGTGCAAAAGGCATGCACTATATAGAAGGTGAAAATGTCTGACTTTTGCGTTTTTACGACTTTATGACATGTGTTATGTTTTGACGGCTGAATGTTGATCTGAATATAACATGACGATTATGAGGGACAAAGGATGGATGTCTATAGGAGACGTATGCTATTGGGCAGCAATGATATTGCCAAAGCAGAGGAGCAAATGGCATGTATATAGCTGAAGATTCCCGATAGATCCAAATACATCTACCAAGATCCTCATTGCTCTTACAATACACAATAACCTTTACCAGCAGCGCATGACCTGTCAACCAATTTCACGTCCTCGATGCCATTGTCAATGGCCCGATAGCTTGCGTACTGCAGAGGCAACGTTAAGATCTCGGGGGTTGGTGGCGATAACCGTAATGATTATGTTTCTTGATCTTTCTTTTCACCAAGCACACAGAATACAGAGGAGGAGTTGATAAAGAGTTACATGATGACTGGGACGCTATGCTCGCTGCTCGGAACAGTACTGTCACCAAGCCTCGCCTGCAAGATCATGCCTTATCAGAGGGATAGACCTCGCGGCGCGTATCCGTGCCAGGTGCCCGTCGTGGTCGATACGATAAGCAAGACGGAGGAGCAATAGCCGGATGGGCCACACACGTGTCTGTTAGACGATATGCATGGAAGATCGAATGGAGACTTCAATCACAATGTTTAGGAACGTCAAAAGCAGTCGTCCTCATGACGGCCGTACAACAGCCTATACCAAGCTTCCTCAGCAGCTTGGGCAGCATTTCCTCAAAATGCATGGCGGAAGTGAGACTGGTACATCTGAGAAGCAAGCAATACCACCCCAGGAGCCAATGCACGTCCTAATTGCTGGTGCTGACATTGTAAGCTTGACAATCGCGTAAAGGTGTCGCGACAACGGAATTCCTTTCACCATTTTCGAGCGCGATGTGACTGGATCACGAGCACAAGGTTGGGCTCTTACCTTGCACTAGTGCTTGCGCAGCTTGCAACAGCCTATAGTTGAAAAGCTTGCAGCAGCATTGTCTAGTGTGATTACTCTTCAGCTAACATCTGCCAGGCTAATAACACTAACAGACCTAATAGGCGGTCGTCGATCCCTACCTCAAGCAAGACGCCGGTAATTTCCTCTTCCTTGACTACAAGACCGGCGAGACACGTTATAAAATTCCTCCAAGTAAGCGTCGTCTTCGCCTCTATCGCTAGTAGCTGCGCGACCTCCTTGCTACTAGCCTCGACATTAAGGAAGGCGAGAAGCTCAAAACGATTGGGGAACTACCATTGAGAGGTGTCAGGTACATTTCAAGATGGAGCGCGCCAGGATCGATGCTTGTAGGTGCAGATGGAATCAACAGCGTCGTACGCAAGCATCTTATGCCGGACAATTAGAAGTTGGCGTCGCTACCAGTGAATCTAATTAGTGTCATTCACCGTCTTACGCCGAAGCAAGCTGCAGCTGTGCGAGCGCTGGATCCGTTGTTGTTCTAGGGCTTACATCCCAGCACAGGAGCGTCCCTATGGTACAGTTCTCAGGTAGATTCGAAAGTACTCAGGTCGAGATGGAAGCAGGTACTAACAGCTTTTTGTCTGGAATGTTCCGACGAGCCCGACGGGAGAAGATCGTACGACGTGCTTGTTATTCAAAGTTGGATTGTAAAAGATGAGGTTGCGGATGCAGTTGCACCTACGCATGCTGAGCGGATCGCTATCATGAAGAGAGCACAAGGCTATACCGAGCCACTGGCCAGCATCGTTATGGACATACCAGATGACTTGGCCTATACTACACCATTACGACTCGCTGACTTTCCCTGCCTGGATTGGAACAACCGGGGCGCGACTGTGACACTTGCTGGAGATTCCGCACACGCAATGACCATGTTTGTCTTTCTCAAGTCATGCTTGTGTAGTCACCACTAACAGACATATAGGTACCGGGGCGAAGGCGCCAATCACGGCATCCTAGATGCAGCCCTCTTCGTGGACCAATTGAAGAAGATTCACCAGTGTTCGATGTCGCAAACAGAGGCCAGTGATGAGTACGAAGCTGAGATGCGGCCGCGCACTCATGCAGCTGTTTTGAAAAGCAGGCAAGCGGCGTTGGGTGCTCATGATTGGGCCTCGTTGACGGAGGATTCGCCTGCAATCGGCGCGAGGTTTGCGCCTGTCACTGCCTGATCGAAGGTGTTCGATGGCGGATTTGATCTTGTTTCATTTAGAGCATTCGTGAAAGTCTAGCATTAGTAGCTCATCAAACCCCGTGGCTCACTCCATTCTTCCCTTCTCCTCGAGTATAGCTATATCATAGTCGAAACTTGTGACATGGCTCTGCACAGCTCTATCCGCGGTGGCATAGACCACATGTGGAACATAACAATCTCCTGGAATCGCGGAAACCTTCTAGCGATGCCATGGACTCGGGTCTCTCTCGCATCCGAGCCGAGGTAATGATCTGTGATGAACCGGATCGCGGCCCATAAGCATCCGCTTAAAGGCCAAGACTTGAGCTAGAGCTTGCGGTGCTGTGTTGATGTAGCTCGCGCCGCAATACTTCACGTACAGAAGCGGCATGCGTTAATGACCAGCTGCCTGACTGCACTTGCCATCGTCTCACACGCTCTGTACTGGTTGTGTAAACCTGGACTGATCATGATCTAACCAGTGAAGCGCTCTTTTGTCGTCTTGCTTGAGGTTGATGACCATACCTAATTTAAAAAGCTTTCCACGATGGCGCCTCCTCGCACAGCATCTTGCTCTTGTGGCCACACCACAGCATCCACAACAAACATATTAATGGCCAATGCTCAGATTCAGGGACAGTCGCTGTACAGGATCGACATACACACCCATATAATGCCTGAAATTCTTCCGTGCCGTCGAACCGAATTGCCATGATGCCAACACACGGATTGCGGAGATAGATCCAGTTGGCGTAGACGTACAGGTGCTTAGTGCAGTGCCTATACTGTTCTTTTACGACGAGGCGGCCGAGCCGGTGGCTATTCTAGCGCGAGAGCTGAATAATCACATTGCGAAACTATGTGCAGAGCATCCGACACGTTTCATCGGACTTGCTACAGTGCCATTGCAGGATGTGACGGAGTCGGTGAAGGAGTTGCATAGAGCGAAAACTACATTGGGCATGAAAGGTGTCGAAATTGGAACGACGATTGGTAATCGCAATTTGGATAGTCCGGAGCTGGAGCCTTTCTGGAAGGCGTGCGAAGACCTGGAGATGGTGATATTTGTGCATCTGCTAGGCTATGCTCTCCCAAAGAGAATAGGAACAGATGGGAGAGGTATTGGGTGTCGTGGCTGGTTGGAATATAGGCTGTGATGCCTTGCTGTAGTAGGTACAGTTGAGCGAACTAACCGACCTGCAGGCTTGCCGAAACGGCTCTCGCAATACACGCCATCACCTCTTCTGGTCTTCTGCTGAAGTTCCCGAAGATTCGATTCTGCTTCGCACAAGCCGGTGGTGCTTTTCCTGCCTTGTTGGGTCGTATTCAACACGGATTTGATTGTAGACCAGACCTTGTAGCTGTCGACGCAGGTGGGATTACACCCACCGAGCACTTGAAAAGTGGAAAGAACATTTGGATCGATAGTCTGGTGCATGATCCCGATCTATTGGAGTACTTGTGTAAGAAGATTGGGTCAGATAGGATCGTGGTGGGCAGTGACTATCCATTCCCGCTGGGCGAAGTGCCCATGGCGGGTAAGATGCTGGCGACGCACGAACGTCTTGCTGAGTTCCTCACTTGGGAAGAGAGGGGGCAGATGTTGGCTGGAAATACGATCAACCTTCTGAGTCTTGGGCTAACTTTCCAGAAAAAATATAGACGTCGGTTAGCTGCTGTAATTGGACACGTGAGTACAGATAGTTAGCAGGGTTGTGAATAGGTCTTTCACTGCTCTTTAGCCACGCCATACGTGTACAGGTTTTATGGATGATTAGGGCTCTAGCCTACGTTCTTCCGGTCATGCTAATGGAGTGAATAAGATAGTAAGAGAGAGGAAGTCGATGTGGGTTAACATGACTAAGCAATGATTATCTAATCCACCCATTCAAGAACAGATCGAGCAACATGTATGTGAGAACCTTTCGTCCGCCATCACACATAACATAAACTCGTCAGGAAGCCTGTGATCAGCCCTTCTCCATGATGCATGTTTGACTATTCGAAACTACTTTGCATATTGCTAAGTGATCTGCTTCGCCAACTGAGGGCGTCCATGATCACAATACAAGTGCTGATGGCTCGCGAAAGATGGTGAATGTCCGAAATGCTGTCTTTTTCCGGTCTAGCTTGGGTGTATGCGGGCTAGAACTCCAAGCTATGTGCCGTGCCTTCATCTGAATCCTTCGAGTCGTCCAATAATGAATGCGATCCTGGGAAACAGAGTTCGTTCTACTGAGCGGCGCAGTAGTGAGTCCCTTCGTGTCGCACAGCCATGATAATGATGTTCACTGCCTCTTTCCGACTTCTTGTACTGGACTCGAGGGTTTTCTCTCCAGGAAGACTCAATAGTGCAACAATGTATCTAAGCGGACACGCTCTCTATACCCACGTTGTCTTTCTCTTTCTCTTGTCCACTCTCTGCCAGGGTGATGGCATCGGTACTCTTATGACCTACACTGGCAATACGTGCACGACTACCAATGGCACCTTTTACGGATCGCAGCTAAGGTTAGCACATTCCCTTCATACCAATCATTTTCTTCATTGACCCGTATTGCAGTCTTTGCCAACACATAACCGACTCGTCTGGCTTCTACTATGTCACCCATCAGTTTCAAATCACAAACAACATCTGCGCCGTCACGGTATACAGTGACATGTACTGCTCGGATGATGGAGCAGTTATCAACGCCAACACCTGCACGCACAGTAGTGTAGGTATTCAATCTTGGAGCGTAGATTGCTCTCCCGGTGATGCTGGCTACAGTAGTAAGGAGACTGCTGGAGGAGATGCACTACTCATGCTGACGCTGGTATCTCAGGTTCAGCCAAATCAGGATCGACGCCTTCATCCACAGCCGATGCAGCACCAGCCACATTACCTGCGACATCGAACACCGCTACGTCTCATACCTCCCTTACAACTATCGTCTCAGTGGTCCCGTCTACCGTAACATCAGCGACTCTTTCCTCCGCCACATCTGCTACAGCCCAATCAGCCAACAGTCCCACCGCAACCATAAGCTTAGCCAGTGCCAATAGCCCCTCAACGCCGACTGCAACACCACAACCCTCCCCAATCAATACATCGCTCATCGGTCAGATCGTCGGTCCAGTCCTCGGCGTCCTGTCTTCATTGATCGGTCTTGTCATATATCTGATGAAGCGAAGAGACAAGAAGAGAAAGAAAGCTACTGAGGCCGGCTCCGAACATGGAGAGGTCAACCTTCTGGGCAGGCCGCCATATACGGATGACGACGAGGCTACAAGAACCCAAATGAAGTCCTTGGCCACGACGAATGACAATGATGTACGTTGAGGATGTTGGGATGAGGTGCAATGAGACAATATTGTGGGGCTATTGTCATTATTGCTATTGAGCATAACTGGCAGTTAGAAGAAGGAGGTTCAATTTGTTAGACCCTAGAAGATTATCAGTAGGAGCTACTTCAAGCAAATATCCTGCCGACGACCAGCGTTCACACAGACAGATTCAGCCATATTAAACCCATATTAAGCATCCTTCGTAACCTCACTATACCATATTACACCATCCAGTCACATAACGAAAGCTCGCTAGCAAGCCATCGATCACCTCACCGCCTACTCATCCTTCTCTGCCTAACAACATCAGCATTCCAAACCCCCGCAAACAAATCGTCACATTCATCCTCGTCTTGACTGTCGAACAAGATTTCGCAATCGTCATCCTCCTCAGCATCGTCATTGTCGTCGTGGTTATCGTTCCGTTCGTTATTATCTTCTTCGTCGTCGTCTGAATCCATGCCGAAAACGGGCGTGGGTTCCCATCGTCGCCGGTTGTCGATGTTTGTGGTAGCGGAGGTGGTGGCGTTCTTCCGTCTCGCCTTGCCTTTTCCACCAATCTCAGCAGTCTTGCTTGCGTCCTCTTGGCTTGGCTGTTCGTCCCACTCATTGCTGCCAAGAGCTTCTCCTTCTTCACCATGACCACAATCATCATCCTCCAGATCATCCCCCTCATCCCACACAACGCCCCTCAACACCCTCCCCGTCTCCAAAATATACATACCCTCCTTATATTTCTGACTTGGCTCGACCGCATGCAGGTATTTCCACCCAACCACTGCATTGCAGATGCTGCAGGAGATGTCGGCGACGGTGTGCAGACCAGTGACGAGAAGGCGTTGGGTTGGGGCGTGGAGTGTTGTGTTGGGGAGGGAAGAGAGGTGATCGGGTCGGCTTGTGAGAGATGTTGAGGTGCAGGAATCGGGGGAGGAGGAGGAGGAAGAAGAGGCGAAACTGAATGTATACGCCAACGCGGTCGCAAGTGCTGAGCTTCTTCTCCGTGGTGGTGGTGGTGGTGGTGGTGGTGGTGGTGGGGATGATTGTGGCAGTGAGTCCACTCGTGGGGAGGAGACAGCAGACGTCCGTCTCGATTTGAAAAACACAGCACTTGCCGGATCAGGCGAAACAAGATATGCCCGTCCATGCCTCCCTGTAAACCCTTTACTGATGATTTGACTGGTCAATGCCAGCTCAGCTTTACATCTTGCACAGGAGATATGCGAGGTATGGCCGGCCAGGTAGGATGGTCGTCCTTGTGTCTGGTTGTTCTTTGTGTAAAGTGGGGAGGTGCTTGGAGTGGTGGAGTAGGACGTCCCAGGCGTCAGGGGCGAGCTGTTCGAGGGTGAAGGGAAGGGGAAGTATGTGTTCGAGAAGCTTGGGGAGCCGGGGCTTGTGCTGGATTGGCGACGCCGGAATGAAGGGGAGGGAAGGATGTAAGCTTGGTGATGTGGTGGAATTGGTGTTGGTGGCATTTTCGAGGTCTGCGAGCTGAGCGATGCTGGAGCTGGAGCTGTAGACTATTGACTGAGAACTAACACGAAGGAGATGTTGAGAAGCAGACAGATAGATACAGCAAAGGAGGATAAGCTCGTTGGTGATCGGCATGCTCGGAAGGAGGGAGGGGAGATGGACATCACATGACCTTATCTGCCGCCCTTGCCTCAGCTCTACACTGATTCAATTGTCTCCCAGTGCACCTCACAGTACGTGGTTGGTCTCAAGATGTAGTTAAGAGCTCCTCTCTGGCCATACTGTACTTTCAGCTTTTGTTGTCGCTTTCCCGCAAGGTACTCACTAGTGTCTTGGCACCATACAGCTTACCCCGCCTTCACAATGGTAGAGACCAGTTGAAGATGAGGGCGCAAAATTCTGCTGGAAAGCACTTGTGGCATCATTTCGATCAGCTTGTAGCATTTATGTGGCTATCGTGAATATGCAGCAGAAGACCGACCTAACCTATCTAAGAAAATAGTGAAACATAACCATGCCTGCCCTCCACCCAAAGTCTAGTTCAATATCAATCTGTTCAGCCACGAAATAGTTCCCTGCTTGGTTTCCTTTGCTTAGATCAATCGCAATAGCCACTGCCGAGTTCGTGTTCCAGAATGTCCTCCCAACCCATATCCCTGCCAAAGAAACAACAAGACGCCTCGATTACCCATCCATAATTCCTGCTCAAGGATCACATACTCATTCCACTTCTTCTCCTCAAGCCAAACTCCTGCCCACTTAGTTCCCTCGCCAGCCTCAAACTCTCATCTTCCTCCACGGACTCGGCACTCGACTTCCTACCACCACGACCATTCGGAGATACGCCCACTCCACTCACACTCGGTTCCCGACTTGCGCTCCTACTAGGTCCACTCGCTTTGCGTTGAGCTGGTTTAGCAAACATGCCTGCGTCTTTGGGCGTCTGTGGCGAATGATGGATCGTCGGTATGGGTTTGTGCGATGTGGTCTCATATGTTGAGGCTGAGAAGCGCTCGACTTGTTTGCGTTGCCGGGGCGTGCGGAGAGGGACAAATTCTTCTTTGACGAGTATGTTGGACGTGGTGTTTTGGTCAGGTAGTGGTTGCAGGATCGGCGACGTAGGATTGAGGTCGGTCAGGGGCGATGCGGACGGTGATGTGGATACGGTACCGCTTTTGCCACTTTCAGTGCTGGTTGTATTTGTCTGAGTTTGGTCGTTAAACGACGGTGTTCGTGATTTGGTGGAAGTCGTTATGCTCGTCGCTACGATCGGTAGCAGCTGCGTTGTGGTATCAGATGTGGTATCAATAGGCTGGTTCCAGACATTGTCGTCGACAGCAACAGAGATTTGTAGCTCATGTAAGGTTGGATCTTGCGATGGTTCGAGGACCTGCGAATCAGCATCGACAGTCCCAATCTCCATGCTCATACCTTGCACTTCAGAGACGTCTGATTCCCGCTTGATATTCTTGTTGTCCATTCTATCCAAAATACCTTCCATTTTCCGCTTTGCGCCCGAGAAGGATCCTCGTGGTACAGGTGCTTCTTGTGCTCGTACTGGGTCGATCTGCCCATTCTCGTCATGTATACATCTCCGCTTGGACTTCCTGCAATCGTCACAGGCCTTTGTGCGAGGGCGTTGTTGTTTCGAGGTAGATGGCATATCAATAATCACACTGCCTGGGCTTATGATCTCCTCATCAACCGGTTTGGCTGGAGTAATTGTTTCTGGCATCATCATCATTGCTACCGGCGCTGCTGAAGGTACGAAGTTCGTGAAGACTGATGTTTGGGACACTGGTTCCGCGCCCACAAACGTCGACTGTAACTCGGCCAAGCCGTCGGTAGGCTGTGGTGTCGACTGGATCATCTTGATGCCAAATCTTCTTGATAGGTCGAGCGAAAACTCTCCATCACCTTTGTGCTTACAACGAATCCTTCGCTTACGGCAGGCATCACAAGCACGTTTGGCTACACCATTGGTGTCCTTGCCCTGACCCGCTACAAGGTCTTCATCATTGACGACACCAACAGCAACAAGCACGGAGGCTGTTTCTGGCTGAGCTGACATTTCCTTGGGAGCCGGAGTACTCGCAGACTGCCGAGCTGATGTACGACGATCTGAATTGGTTTTTACTGTTTGACGTTCCATGCGCTTCAACGCAGCAGTCGTCATCTTCCTTTCTGGGGGACCGTTTTCGATATCAGCCAAGGTAGCATCTGGGTAGGCCCAAGATGGTAGTTCCTCATTGCCACGCTTCCACGCAGCCCATATCGCAAACGTCTGTGCAAGCTCTAGGGGATCACCATATCCTTTCGGCATGGAGCGCATAACAGCTTCTTGCGTAGTCTTGGTGATGCCCTGCACTTTGCCCATAGAGACCATGACTGTGCGAAAGATATATCGTAGCAGATCAGCCAATCCCTCGATCTCGCCTTTGGAGTAGTATTTTTCGTTATACAGGCTTGCGTCTTCGGTGATGCTCTCGTCACCAGCATCGAAATCGTTCCAAATCGGGCTCTTTCGCTCAAATTGTCGGTGATCGAGCAGAATCTCAGCTACAGAAGACGGTATTGGATCCCTCTCAAGGTAACGGACCACAGCATACCACATGACCTTCTGAAAGTGTGGATACCTAAATTTACGTCCAACACCAGTATTCTTCTCAATTTCGTTGATTCCAATCTGCATACCGTAATGCATACGCGTCAAGAAGTTGCCACCAATAACCAGAGTGTCCACTGGTGTCCAGACAGCATGAATCCAGCCCGCAGGGATCATCATGGTGTCTCCAGCAACAAGATCCACGCGGTAGCACTCTTTCGTCCAGTCTCCAAGAAAGATTGAATTCTGCTCAGACGAAAGACACCACTCCTCGTACTTTTTTAAGTGCTCTTTCTTTGGCGGGATGAAAAAGAACGTCTTCTGACCCTGTAGAATATGATAATAGACTGAAGAGCCGCCGAAATCGATGTGGAAGTCGGTATAGCAGTTGGCAACAGACATAAGACAGTAGAATTGCACCTTTGGAAATATGCCTTTTGCCTGTTCCTCCTCTGGCCATACAGAGTCTTGGAGGTCCAGATCACGAACAATCTTTGGTCGCCGAATAAGGCGACCTAACTTACTCTGGGAGACTTCCAGGCTGATGACATTACGCACTGGCTTCTGTCCTGTAGCCTCATAGTAGTCAGCCCACTGCCTCATGTTCCACCGCTTGTCCTCGCCTTCCTGTTTCTTGACATCTATCACTTCGACTTTTTCCTCCGGCCCGTACAGCTCCGCTACCATGCGTACTGTCAGTCCTTGAGGTATTACCATGTCGAGTTTGTCCTGCCCGACGTCTTGTACATAGTCATAGTCAAAGTCTCTACTCAGGTCCTCTACGGCGCCATCAGGTGTTTCGTGATCAGCAGTCATAGCTGGCACGCTTTGTCCCGTCTTTGTATCCACCATTGGTGGCGCATTAGAAGCACCAGCTACTGGAGGGCGTGGGTTCATCCATGCAGGTATTACGATTGGTTCTGCCATTGTGCCAACTCTTTCAAAATACTGTGCCGTAACCAGTTCTGGTGGCATTCTTGGGAAGGTCTCCGGTTGTAACTTAAGAGTGCCTTCCTTAATGGCCTTCGTATAATGATGCTCCGGTACGTCTGAAGAAGTACGTATCTTACCCTCATTCAGCCCAGCGTAGTCGATCGATGCATGTGCTCTTGCTGATTTCCGGACAACTATGCGAGCGGTTAGCAAACTGCTACTAGAGCTGAAAGCCTATCTCCCGGCTTACAAGTGGTGGGTCCGAATCGTTGCTCGCACTCCTTGCAATAGAACTTATCGACATCCTTGACTTCACGCTCGGTTTTGAAGCCAACGCAGGTATGGTGAAACCAGGACTTGCAACCATTACAGGAGATCCAAAAGTTAAGCAGGTCGCTTGTTCGAGCATTTTGACATGCTGCACAAATGTCGTCTGACTTGTCCTTCGTGCTGGCCTTAGGCTTCTCAGGGATATCTGTAGTTGTATCGGGTGCCAGTCCTGACATCCTGTCTCGTAGTTCGTCTGCAAGTGTACCCGTCATTTGCTCGTCTCCGTCAGCCGATATGCGCTGGTCAACCTCCAAAGACATGCCTTCCGGAAGCTCGTTGTCGTCAACTTCACCATCAACGCCACTCAGAGCTGGTGACCCAGCTGAGCCGGAAAGACTTCCCTGACCATGGCCACCTTCTTGCGGCGATCTCTTGCTACTACCCTTTGTGCCTCTCTTTGCATATGGTGTTTGTCGTGGCCCTCGCGGTTTACCTTTGGGCCAGCCTTTGTAAACTCTTGTCTTTTGCTCGATCGAGCCTTTAAGATCGTCCTTGGACTCTTCTAAAGCTGGAAAAGGTTGGAATGTTGAGAGGTCCTGATCATCCATCGGGAGGCCGTTTACTGAGGACATGACCTGCACATCAGCGTGCGCCTCGTAGGTATTCCCGTCCATATCTAGCCCAGGGGGAGGAGGCGCTTGTGGAGAATGTTCTTCAATCTTAGGTGGTGTTGGTATTGCAATGGTAGTTTCGACCTGTACAGCTTCCGGTTCCACGACTGGAGGTGCTGGCGCAACAGGTACGGCAGGAATGACAGGCGCCGCCAGCGGCGCTGCGAATTGATGCGCTGGACCTTTGACTGCATTGACAAAGCTCAGAAGTAACTCAGCGTCCTCCATGCTAGCCTCGGTTGGCGACCCATGACGGCCCAGCATCGAAGCATGGTACCCAGTTTGCACAGGAGTTGTGAATGGTTTCACATCTGATCTGGCTTTCTTGTACGGTGGCTCGCCATTGGCCTGGGCTTGATTGTAGGAATGAGGAGAGTGGTGGGCGTGCTGGAAAGAGAATGGTTGACCTCCATGCGATCGATCTCTCGACACTGCGTTCAACGCCGGACTAGTCGCCAGTGTCGCAAACACATCCAAAGGGGTCTGTGGTGCGCGCAGACCATGCGGTTGTGGTGATTGATGTTGGTATTGAATGTTCGTGTTAAAATGGTCAGGTGCTCTGAGGTATGGAGTGGAGTGACTCGGGTATCCGGTGTTGCCCTGGATGTGCCCTGAAGTCCTTCTGATATCCGTAGGCACTTGCTGTCCATCTGAAGACGAAGACAGCCATGGCTGACTGTTGCTGAGAAGTTGTTCGGGACCTGGAGAGATGGGTTCATGGGCGCCCAATGGTGGTGAAGGTGTTCTATAGTCGGCGCTGCGCAGGGTCAACTCGGGTTTGAAACAGCGCCCGCGCCTCATTGAAGTGGTCTGAGGAAGTGAGGACATTGATGGGATGAGGGCGATGGAGGGAGTGGTTTGGTGATCGTGTTGACGCGGGGAAGAGGAAGGAGCGCTAAGCTTAGGAAGACCAGGCAAAGGTTTCAAAGGATGGGTATAGGTAAGCTTGCAATTGCGGCGTCGAAATTCGTCGTAGCCATCAAGATATAATCTAGAGAAGGGTGTGCTGCTTCGGTGTTGTTGGTTGAGGAAAGAGAGAGCATGGAGGAGAGTGATCTCGCGGAACATGTGATAGACCTGACCTTCCTGCTAACATCAGGAGCAAGCCTACTCGATACCACCACCTACCTACTGCTGTCGCTGTGACTGTTCACTGCTGGAATCATCTCCCTTCAGAACTAAACCCATTCCCATCATCAATGAGTCGTGCTCAGAAGCTTGCGCCAGAAGTGAACCGGTATGTCCAGCCTCTTCCCACTGACGAACTAATTACTAACCACCCGGGCAGCGCCCTCTTCGTCAAGAACCTAAGCTATAACGTAACCCCCGACGAGCTCTTTGATCTCTTTGGCAAGTTCGGCGCCATTCGTCAGATTCGCCAAGGTATCAACAACAACACAAAGGGTACCGCATTCGTCGTCTACGAAGATGTGATGGAAGCGAAGCAGGCCTGTGACAAGCTGAATGGTTTCAACTTCCAGAATCGTTATCTCGTTGTGCTATATCATCAGATCGAGAAGGTGAAGAAGCCGGAGGAGCTAGCGGAGAGGCAGGCGAATCTGGAAAGAGTGAAGAAAGAGCATGGCATTGAGTGAGGAGTGATACGGAGTCGAATGATCAGAGGACAAGGGAAGGGCTGATGCAGCGATACGGCGTTTGAGGATGGATTGTTATCGGTATTAAGGACTAGAGGTGAAATTTAGGGAGGAAGGACCGAGTCGAAAGAGAGGGTTACTGCTTTTGAGTATTCGAGCAGGCGAAATCCCATTATGAGCTTATGAACAATTGATTACATCTCAAAGTTCTCTAATTTCAGTCACGAAAGGGTATCATAAACAATCACAACGCCACATTTCCTAGCCCTCTCGCCTTAACCGCCGTCCTAACATGTTCCTTCGCCTTATCCAAAGCCTCCATCCACTTCATACTGCTCTGTGTGCCAGCCATGGAACTTCTAAAGCCATCACCCAGCTTCTCCGCCATCTTGCTCTCATCCCCGGCACCAGCATCATCATCATCAAAAACCCACTCCATCCACTTCACCACCGTAACGGCCTTGGCCATATCGCCCTCTTCCCCAACTACACTTTCCAAATACTTACCTAGTGCCACTACGTCCTCTCGATACGGTCCTTCCTCCCTGAATGCTTCGTACCATTCACTAACCGCCTCTCTTAGCTCGGGTAATAGCGTCAACTTTCTCGTTGTGAAACTCGGACGAGCAGGCCGTGGCGGAAGCACCAGAATACGCTCACCTTTCCGCTGCTCACCTGCACTTGCCTCTGCGAGTCGTTTTTGCTCTTGTTGCGCTCGTAGTGCATTACGCCGTCGTATAACTTCAAGGCCGCCGGTGCGTTTGAGCTGTTCGGCACGATGTTGAGCTAGAACTTCTTTGCGGATGTCTTCAGGTAAGGCGGCGAGGAAGTCCTCTGATATGTCTACCGCTGCGCTTATGTCGTCGGTATGGCCATCAGAATCTGTGGCGGGCTCGTGGCTACCAGCGCGATTGAATGTGGTTGCCACAAAGTTTGATTGTGTCAAGGTGGGTGTGTCCTTGTTTGTTCTGGCGCTTTTGAGTCGAGACAAGAAAGTATTCCCACCGCCTCTAGGCCGACCACGGGTGGCTGTGGTCTTCTTAGGAACGTTCACTGTACGCATTTTACGAGGAGATTGAGGTAAAACTGCTTGGGCACCACGGAGGCGCTTAGTAGGTGAAGTTTGATAATGTGCGACTATCTCTGCACGTATGTCGGCCGGTAGTGCATCGAGCATTGACTGATCGAGCTGTGATTGCGAAGGAAGAGCGGTGTAGGATATGGCTTTTGATGTGGGTGAGGATGGGGCACGAGCTGGTGCCACGGGCGTGGTTGTCGACTCAATATGTTTAGCTAGTCGTGCTCGGATGTCTGGAGGGAGTTCAGCGAGGACTCCGGGGTCAACTTGGGTAGGCAGGATAAATTGGGTGACGAGTATGTTGAGTGGCTTTTTGGATGGTGTGACATTGATCTCTCTACCAACACCACGTGGCTCGGCAGGCCTGACCTGTTTTGCTTTTTGAGGTGTCGCCGGATCATCCTCGATTGAGTCTACAAGCTCAGCGTCAGCTGTCTTCGTCGACGGCGCTGACTTGAAGTGAAGATGGCGTTGTGAATGACTTGTGACTTGCTCTTGGGCTGGTGGCTCAGGCGCTTGAAAGTCTTCTGATAGGTCTGGTAGCGCTGGTGAATTGATGTCGTTTGTGGCCGTATCCGTCTTTGCTTGGGCAGTCTTGAAGAAGTCTAGTCGTCGTTGACTACTGGCAAGCCCACCACCAGCCTTGATAGGTTCAAGCTTCTGCATCTGTACACCAAGTCCCCTGAGTTCGCCCGGTGAGAACCCATAAGCTCGGAGGATCGAGAGCGCTTCTTTTGCCAAAACGTCTTTGTCATTGGTTGCAACACCAAGCTGCACACTTTTATTAAAAGTATCACATTTGCCATGTCCCAACTGCTTCGGAGGGTCTAGTGGAGCATCCGCAGCTCTCCTCATGATCTTCATAGTCAGCTGTTTCCCTTTCACTCCTTCTCTCAATAGTCTTCTGGTCAATTCTCCACAAAGCGAGTCGACGAATTCTTCGGCCTGCTCCTGTGTCTCGAAGCGGACACCCCAATTGACTTCAGCAGAGACAGACTTGCGCACGACAACATCTCCAACCTCCTGACGGTCGATACCACGTGCATAGTTCCAGATTTTGTCACCGGTCTTTGGTCCAAGTATGTTGACAAGTCGCTCTTTGCTCAGATCTCGAATGTCTTTCACGTATGTCACTCCAGCTTCTTGCAATTTTGTCCCTATACTCCACGCCACTCCGGGTAGACTCTGAACTTCTAGCTCGCCAAGGAAGGACAACGCTTCGTCGGGCTTGAGCTGATACTGCCCAGCTGGTTTTGCTTTGCGCAATGCGACTTTTGCAAGGAGGATGTTGCCACCAATGCCAACCGAGACTTCACATCCGGTATTCGCCTTTACCTTTTCCCGTAAGCCTTTTGCAATCTCATCGGCTTTGGTCTGCTCTCTGTCGATGCTGCCCTCGCGTATGACGGTGCCATCAGTACCGCCGTAGTCGAGACAAAGCGCAGAGACGTCAATTAGTGCTTCGTCAATACTGACACTTTGTATGATACCATCGATCGCGAGCATTGCCTCATAGAACTTCGCACTAGCCGCCTCATAGCCAGGAAAGTCGTAAGGAAGAACTTTGAGGTCAGGACATAACTCCTGCGCTCTCTTCATCCACATTCCATTCTTGACTCCAAACTCGCGAGCAGGATAGTTACAACTTGCAATCTCCGACCCTCCACCAGAACCATGAGCTACACACGCCGGCTTATCCTTCAGGCCTGGATTCTTCTTGAGTGAAACAGCAACAAAGAAGCTATCAAAGTCAACATGAAGAATAAATCTTCTTGCACCTTTGGCCGGTTTATGACGTGTTTGTTGTGACGCAGACTTCTCTGCAGCTTGAGCTTGAAGCTTCGACTTTAACTCCGCTTTCCATGCTGAAAGATGATGAAGTCTGGATTCGCGGTAGTACTGTTCGAGGAATTCAGGATTGACTGTGCTTGACTTCCGCATGTGTGGATCTGATAACAGGATGGCATTGTGTTCTTCGGCTGTTAATTTTGTCCTTTTGGTTTCAGGCTCTCCGATTGAAGGACTGGCTGAACGTTTGAGTTGTTGAGGAGTAGGGATATCCTGAACGACGTCGGTGATGTGTTTCAGTGGCTGAGGCTGAGGAATCACCTCGTTGGGTGCACACTTCGGTGCACTCGACACTGGTGTCAGAGTCTGTTGAATAGGCGGCGTGTGACTTGTGTCTTCTCGCGGAGCAGTGCTGTTTATCAGCTCTTCCAAGCCATCTCCATCCACATTGTCGTGTTCTTGCTCAAGAAACTCCGCTATATCTTGCTCGTCCAGATCGTCAAAGTTGATCGAAGATTCGAGAGGATCCGGTTGTAGTAAATCTCGCGTGGCAGTCGGATCCTGAACATGGCTAGCCGCGGTATATGCCCCTTCGACAGCTGCCAAATCTGCATCGTCCAGGTGACTTCCGAACGATGCAGACTTGTGTGTGCTTGCCTCCTCATCATTCGGAGCACTTGAAGGTTCAGGTGTTGGTATTTGCGTGTTGGCTGCATTGAGTTGTGATGTGTACCAGCTTGTATCAGTCTGATCGCGATAGCCTCGTGCTTTGTTATTCACTTGACTGACCACATTGCCACCGTCAAACTGGAGGACCTTCTGCCTCTCCCCTTCGTCTACTACACGATACTGGTCCCACGGCAAACATCGTCCGGCTTTGATGCTGTCCACAATCCAAGCAGGTTTCACAATACGGTATTTTCTGAAGTCGACAATTTTTTTTGGAGTCAGACTGCTTGCAATGATATGCGTGACCGTTGTTTTACCGTCGAGATATTGCATAAAACCACCGCCATGACTGACGATCAAAGCATGCAGGTCGTTCAAGCTGGGTTGAGTATAACCATTGACATGGGCTACAATACCACGAAAGATCTGCGGATTGTCTACTGAATGAGCGCGACGCTCTGCATCAAGATTTTGTAGCTTGATCTTCTTGCGCCGAAAGTACTCAGGGAAGCCGCCAAACTTGCTGCCGCCATATTCGTCACCTTCTTCGTTGTCGAAGGTGTCTGCAATTGCTTAGTCAATGTATCACAAGGTCGCTGGAGAACAACTTACGGCCTTCGATACGCTTGCGGACTGCATTGGAGTTCGATTCCAGACGCGATCCCATCGCTCATGTTGGGTTATCAAAAGGTCGTTTCAGCTGCCAGGTTGTAAATTTGCCACCCAGCCTCATCGCGCGACTTGTCAAACACGGTGGACAGAGCGCCTGGTGCCTTTAGCGATCAGTCAAGCTGCGAACGCTGCGGCGACGTCGGCTAATCACGACAACGAGAAAGTGAAGCAGGTCACATCAACTGACGTCGTCGTCCATGCACCAGGACTGGAAATACAGTCACGTGACGATGTAACTTCATTAGAATCAGCAGAGTAAAGCTGCAATATCGACTCAGCTTGCTTCTACTCTATCCATGCTATTATCGGCAACGTCACGGTGAGCCTCTGTCTACTGCCTCGTTCTTGTGCTCGTGTGCTATATTCAGCTAAATATCTAATATGATACATCCTTTATGTATCACACAGCTATGTTCCACCTTATGCTCCTTTCCTTTGCCTAGATTCTCCACTCCCGACGTAGAGACCAACAGTTGCTTTCATACTGCCCTTTCGTGCTGGTCGATGATCGAATCAAGTGGTACCTCATATGACGACTTCCTAACATAACCAGAGAGGTCAATGATAGCCTCCTCCAAGCACGGGTTCTGCCGTGTGAACTCGAACACTTGACATCTTGATGATTGTCGATAACATCCTAAAGCTTAGGGTCTTCCGAATCGTGTTGTGTTCCTCTAATACTGTCTGGGTAGTATCTGTAGAAGAACGCTCGATCCCATCCAATATCGATAATACCACTTCTTAAACATACTGCCCTTGCAGTACGCTCTCAAGCCTGCAGCGGGTGATTGGAAGCTACTTCGATATGAATATCCTTCGATCAGCCTGACCTATACGGCAGAGTGCGGCAAGATAGATAATGTATCTGCTCATAATATTTTACACGCCTCCCCAAGACAAGTCTGTAATGCTCTTCGGCCTGGGTTGCAGCAGACGCAGAAGTGTTCGTCACGAGATACCCTATGCTCCTTGGATGCCCAATACTCGAACGCTATCAATCATACCAGGCATATCAATCTTCCATTCTCCCAGGCAGCTTACAATTAGGCGGATCACACTCATTGGGTTACGGTCATGCACCAGATCTATACTTTCAGGTACTCACAGGCATCGACTCGGGTGCGTCATGTGGTTCTATAATCAAGTATCGTCGACCAAGACAGATAGCAGTCTTGGGGTGGAAAGCGAATCGAAGCGATCCTGCTGAGCCAGATTGACTGGCTGTCTCAGCGGGTGATGTGTACTCGTCAGAAGTGCTGAAGGACGCTACAGAGCATCAATCATTTCTTTTTTTCAAGAGTGGTAATAGGAGCGACGATAGCCCCGAATTGAATAGATGACCATCGATCGAGAGGTGACATCGTGAGAGTGCTTCCAATATGGATGCGTGGCTTAGAGATACACAGAGACTGGAATGTCTTTGTATCATTCGAGGCAGGCTTATCACAAGTCCTCTTCGATTCGAACGACAAAGGAGAAAAGGTCCGAATCGATTCGGGACGTGGCTATATCAGCCTCTGTTTATCTCTTTCTCCAAAAGGTCAAGTGAGACCATTGCCCGACAACGAACCCCTCTTCCCGTTGTGGGACATCTTTCGCACCGAGGACCCTCACGGCATGAGTTGCAGTGATAACAGGAGATATACTTATGCCTGCGCTACTGCATGGCACAGGAGGACGAGCCCAAGCTCATCTCCAGCGGTCCACAGCGTGCTCCGCCCTGCAGCCGCTAAGTGACAAGGCTAGCAGCGGATCTATCGGTTTACCTGCATAGGAACCTTGTCAGAAACATGCGGAGGCCGAGCACCTTAGATCTTCGGACATATTTAAGGTGTAGCCGGGGTCTAGAGTTTGAGGAACAGGTCTGGACTTGAGAGATATTTCGTAGCTTTTCTGATTCGTGTCTTTAGAACGCTCCGAGATACTGGTAATGAGGAGATGACTGCTGACGATGAATCAATCGCGGACCTTCAGCTGTCGTGAGATGCGGAATCAGCTGGTAGCCGAAGCACTTGTGTACATCGGGACATCCTTAGCAACCTAGGGGAATATAGACTCTGTTCAAGGACGAAGGTGTGGTGAAGGGCTGTGGACTATGTCCTGATAAGTATAGTGTATAAGGTTCACGTCTCCTCCGTGTTAGTTGCGTGGAGATGTAAAGTGTACAGCCCAAGCATGCAACAGGTTGTGCAACTAGATACTTTCACTGAACAGACGGCTTCATCATGCGACAATGATTTGTCACAAATCACAGACTGAAGAACCTGGAGCCTGTTTAAAATGATTACCGAGCCCCAGAGCCAGGATATATTGATTGTTATCGAGGATGAAGCCGAGCTGGATAGGAGAGTTTAGCGATAGACCGGCTCAGTATCATGACTGCGTTTGTGGCCCCGTTCTTTCCCGTTTTGAGCTTGCGATCGAGAGAGACGTCGTCACTCATCGGCCATCGTGATAGTTATGAACAGATACATGTAGAGTAACCGCCACAGTCCAGAGAAACCGAGTGCTCATCATACCGTCAGTGGTGATGATTCGCTTGCAGCTCGCTGCATGCTGGCAGTGGCCAATGCGAAAGAGCTGTTGTCAAGTACGGAGTGCGACCAACTGGATTTACTGCAAAGCAACGGAAAACGTCATCCTGGTAAGACACAGGAGAGGCGCGGTGAGTGACAGATGTTTCGATGAAGGTGGTGCATTTTGGCAGGGTATGCCGCAATCCATGACTTCTCTCAGCCGAAAAACTCTCGCCAGGAATCCGAAACCACAACTGCAAACCATCCGAGGTCGTTTTAGCCTATCTTGACGCGTGTGTCACTGTGTTGATCGCACTGTTGTGGTCGTTTGCAAAGTCTACGCGAGGTATCTGGTCCTTTGGATAATGACAATTGTGCTCGACATGACCTGCCATAAGTGGTCTTTATGGCGGAGAGTACCTTCGATCATCCCTGCCTTGTGACGAACGACAGCATCGAAATGAGATGCAAAATCAGTGTGATAGTGAATATTGCCGCAGTGTGTTTTGTGAAGGATGCCGGGCCTGAAGCCTCCCTCACAAGCATCTCCCATTGGACAAGTCATGATCACACGATGACGCGGCAATGAGCATAAAAGGCCGTTCTCTCAACAAAGTTAGAGGCTAGCCTTGAAAACAGTTTCAGGTGTTTTATGGTTTTGTGTATTTCTCCGGTCTAGGAACAGGTACAGCGTCCTCTTGAACAACTTGCGGGGTACTTTATTCCAAATACATGATGGTTGGGGACGAGCTGACAGGCTGTCCAATATTGGCGGCTGACAGTCCCACCCATGTCGATGAAAGGTCGGCCTCCAGCGGAATCTCGGGCTCGCTCGCCACCTTGTTGATCCATTGAAACTTTGCTAGACGCGACTCCAGGACTCAACGTCAACAAGCTACACGAATGGCGTCACACTCTAAGTGCTAGCGCGTGGATTTTGTTTTTGCTGTACGCCAGTTACCCCGCACGTGTGCTTGAATTCAGTCTGGCCAACTCCTAGCGTGTTTGCAAAGTCGGCGTGCGAACTCGTGTTAAGCTCTTATCTTGTGGCCGCCATTATGGTTGATTGTCGAAGGTATGTGTAAGCACACTGAATCCAGGGATGTATCAACAAACGCATTGTCCTGTCTATCATCAGTGTTTCGTATGTTCGACACAGTACGACATACTCGCAGATACGAGATCGTGCAGACTGTAAGAAGGCTCTGTGCAGCTGTAATCAACCAAGCTGAAGCCAGAACAGGGCATCAAGCCACTCCGCTACAGCCGTTAACCATCTTTTAAGCCAAACGCGCCAAGATCTACACATCGAACGCCGTAACACGTTCTACTCGTACCTGCATAAGCTCAAGCCACCTAAAGCTAAGCGATTGGTGATAGACCCTGCCGCGGCAAAGAAATCCTCACTGGGACATGTTGATTGTACTCCTGAATGAGGATTACAGTTTTGAGGAGAAAGCTGCAGGTCGAGGAGATATAGAGCAATCGAATCCCCTCTGAAACACTGATCTGTACCTTGTGTGAGGCCAGACTCATCATCGTTCAGGCTTTGGCGAATGTGCTGATATGGAAATCGCCGTGTGTTGATTGTGTTAAATGCCAAATGTCTCAACCGAAGAGGCAGCGAAGGATATTCGCCGAGGTTGCACAGAGATACCTCAACCTCTTTGAGTATGGAAGGATAAAAGTCTTTCGATATCACCATGATCTACACAAGCCCAGCGACGATAAGGTCGCAGCAGGTTAAACTGGATGAGGATAAATCGACAGGTACAGATGAATGTACAAGATACAGGGTTCTTGCCGAAGAAGCTCGCCTTCTTGTCTGTGCCACTCACCGGTGGAGGCCACTCAAGGCTAAAGAAACTAAAGACCAAAAATATATCGTGCGTGTGTGTCATCATCAGAGTACCTTGTACGACCTTTGTAATAGATAATAAATCTTATCTGGTTGGACAACACATAGTTAATCCATGTACACTGCTGCAGTGTTGTTGAAATATGTCAGGCTAGGCCTTGTTTTTCCAAGAAGCTGCCCAGTTCCGCAACTTCACCACACAATTTTGAAGATGAGGCTGTGAGATACGTTTCAAGGACCTGAAACGTGGCCGCTGGCGAACAGACGAAACAGCGAAGCCATGGGCCTTGTAAACACCGTTTGGCCTTGGGCAGGTGCTACAGGCCACTCACGGATGGTTTTCCTCAGACATTCTTCCACTAGTCAGTCTAGCTGAAGTCAGCCAAAGGCTATCTATCAACGGCGGCTTCGCCTTTTCCCATAGACGCACACTTTATTCTTTTCTTCCGCTTTTAGCGTTGTTCAAACCTTCCACACGTCTTACCTTTTCAGACTGGGCTGCTTTCTGGGCTCACCAGGGTCTCCACTACTTTGTCGGGCACTAGCTGAAAGCCAAGCTGAAGTGGGTGCGTGTGGGGAGTGTGACGAGGCGTCTGAGACTGTACCTGCACCACTCACCGTCAGCACAGCACCACACCACGACTAAAGCACCGAAGCGTATGTGTCTCTCATCGTTGGCTTCCTGCCGAATGGGGTTGGCCCGCAGGTGCGGCACCATGCAGTCTCTGCACTACTCGCGTCTTATCCTAGAGCCTGTTCCGAGTCCCCATATCTCTAAAGATCGCTTGGCCATTGGCGTGGCCTGCTTGACGCACTCTATCGTTAGTGTCAGGTACAGAGAACCACTTACTCCGGCTGGCGGGACCTTGTATCTTTGTCTTGTCTCATACTTAAAACTTCCACCGCCCATCATCTCATCCTCCCTCGTATCGATGTGTCTCTTGCCAATCTTTTACTCATCCACTATAGCCTCGCTTTAGGTCTTAGTCCCATTCATTGTCTTTGCCTTTTCCCATATATCGCCTACAAACGTCAGCCTTGACAGGTCCATTTCATCATCTGGCAGCCCATTCTTTCTGCTACTAAGCACAATCTTCCTTCTCTCTTTCATACATCAGGCCTTTTGGACATAACACTTTGACCAAAGATCGACATATTCCCATTGACTGGGGATACTACCTTTCTTGGATAGCATACCACACAAGACTCTACCAGCACGAACACCCCAGTAACATTCAGCAGTACGTCATGAAGATCTCCAAGAGCTCAAGAATGAAGGTGGTCAGATAGCTAACATCAATGACGAACAGGAATGGACACTGCATTCCAGCCTACAATGGGAGCCTCCCCTTACTTCTACTACGATACTCAAGAAAGTTGCCAACCTGGCCAATACATTCCAAGACAGTATCAACCTACTCCTCAACAGCAATACCAATACCAACAACAATTGGGCATGGTGAAGCAGCAGCTACCTCCTCAATACATCTACTGCCCACCGCACAACCAGAGCATCCACTATACACAAGCTATGCAGACTCCTCATATGCTTACACCAATTGCATCACCCTTTGGCGTGCAAAACAAGCAAAGCTACTTCGTGGACCAACACAGCAGCCCAACTGTATTTGCTATGGAGAACGACTTTGGACCAGCCACACCTCCATTGTCTGCTTCTGGCAGTGCGACTAGCAGCCCTCCATCCAGCTTCTCAAAGCTTCCTACACCACCCAGCACCCAGTATACTGAAAGTACCGATATCAAGTACGATGCTAGCGTCTACTTTGACTTGCATTCCAACCAAGCTTGGGATGTGCAATCCCCTCCCTTGTCTCCTGGTGAGTTTTTGCAACTCCTTGCACTGTTCGTCTTCAACATACAACGCCTTGGAAAACAAGCCTGCAAGCACACAGCTTCGACTCTATATGGTCTTTGTTTTTGCTGGTGCCTGAACGATCAACAAAGACACCTGTCGGCTAACATGACCCCACAAAGAAGTTTCTCCGATTCGGTCCGACTTCGCGCTGGCCGCATCCCTTCTTCCTTCAACCTTCTCCACCATCAACCTTCAACAACAACAACAACAACAACTCGACCACCCATTACCATCACCCTCTCCTGTATCTTCCCACTCTCACTCCAACTCTGAGTTGAGCTTCTGCGATCCCCGCGATTTGACTGTTCAAACCTCCCCTGCACCCTACAAAGGACTTCCTCAGCTTTGTGTCGACGAGAACGGTCAAGCAATCATCAAATCAGACCCTGTTCCTGTCTACGGCAGCACTCTCTCTACCACAGACTTCCTCGGCGCAACTTCTCTTCCAGTTTGCGACCCTCTTTTCGGCATCGAGGGCTCTGACGACTTCAGCAGCTTCGCCAGCATTATCTCCAACGACGCGTCCTATTTCAACAGCAACAAGCGCCAACGTGTCGAGCTCGTGTCCTTTGGCGAAGACGAGACATACATCCACGAAGACTCCTTCAGTGAGGCTGACGAGGACAACGTGGCCGCTGCGTGGCTTCTCGCTCCTTCCGATCTGGACAACTCATTCTGCTCAGACATGTCAGCGATCGCACCCGCCATTGCTCAGATGAGCCAAGGACCTGTCGAATCAGTATATCCAGAGCCGCCAGCTCCAGTTGGACCTGATGCTGGGCAGAGTGCTGCACCTGAACAGGGCTCGTCGAGCAATGGTGACCAGCAAGCCTCCAACTCCGACAATGGTGCCAATGGATTTGATGGCGATGACAACTCTCAGCCCTCAAGCCGTCGTGGCCGCAAGCAGTCTCTCACTGAAGATCCATCCAAGCAATTTGTCTGCACACTATGCAATCGTCGCTT
>Ga0160428_1000459_pt1 | contig 45849 bp, 51 predicted proteins | sample SolpanmetagenomM_FD_108198 | JGI IMG/M metagenome (GOLD analysis project Ga0160428, IMG submission 108198) | Solar panel surface microbial communities from Lawrence Berkeley National Laboratory, California, USA - M | ecosystem: Engineered > Built environment > Solar panel > Unclassified ... | reverse complement strand
GCGCGAGGTGTTCCACCTGATGAGCGGGGCGGAGCGGATGCTGCCGGTCAATTCGCCGCTGCTGTTCTACATCCAGCGGCTACGCGACGAGGTCCACCGCTTCGTCATCGGCGCCCACCGCGACAAGCGCGCCAAGGCGATCGGCGCGAGTCCGCTGGACGAGGTGCCGGGCATCGGCCCCGCGCGCAAGAAGGCGCTGCTGATGCATTTCGGCACCGGCCGCGCGGTGCGCAATGCCAGCCTTCAGGATCTGCAGCAGGCCCCCGGCGTGTCGGCGGCGGTCGCACAGCAGGTCTACGATTTCTATCACGGACGGTGATCCGCGCCTGTGTCGCGGTCGCTTATCGGCAGCACTGGCGTTCGCGCGCCACATTGTAGCATGAGCGGACGACAAGCGGGAGTGGACGGATGATACCGAGCGCGACGATGGGTGGAGCGAAAGGCTGGCGGACCGCCGGCTGGGCGATGATCGCGTCGGTTCTGGCTGCGCCGTTGCTGGCGATGCAGGTCACGCCGGAGGTGGCATGGACCGGATCGGACTTCCTGCTGATGGCGATGATCCTGGGCGGGGCCGGAGTCGCGATCGAGCTGGTCGCGCGCTCGACCGCGAACCGCGCCTATCGCGCCGCCGTTTCGGTCGGACTGGCCGGGTGCGTGCTACTCGTGCTGGTCAACGGCGCGGTCGGCATCATCGGCAGCGAGCGCGACGATGCGAATCTGGCGTTCGGCGCCGTGCTTGCGGTCGGGCTGGCCGGATCGATCGTGACCCGGCTGCGCGCGGCAGGGATGCGCCTTGTGCTGACGTCGATGGCGGCGGTGCAGCTTCTGGTCCCGGTGGCGGTCTATCTGCTGATGCCGGGTGACCGCGATGCGGTGATGCGGCCGGAAGTCGGCGCGGCGACTTTGGTCTTGGTCGCGATCTGGCTGACTTCGGCCCGGCTGTTTCGACGGGCTGAGGCGTAAGGCCTTCCGTCGAGGCCGACCTTCCCGTCCCTGTCGGGTAAGGGGCGACACGTTGAGGGGCGACCGCGAGACACCGGGCAGGTGTTTCTTTCCGCTGCCTGCTTGCCGCCGGTCCGCGCCTCGCTAGACTGTCCCACCTGTACGGGGGTATTTTCATGTTTCGGCGGACGCTATTCTACGCGCTTCTTGCATCTGCGGGGGCTGCCCATGCGGGCGACAAGCCGCTTTACGCTCCGGCACCGGATTGGGTTAAGCCGGCACCGCCAATAGATATTTCGAAGATCAAGGAGGATTCCCCTGTTTTCCTGATCCTCGATAGCCAGCAACGGCTTCAGGACGACCAAGTCACCACTTACGCCGAAACCGCGGCGCGGGTCGCCTCGACGCAGATGCTCGATTCGCTGGGTACGGTGACACTGCCGTGGCAGCCCGACAAAGGCGACTTGACGATCCATACCGCCGAAATCGTTCGCGGGAACGAGCGGATCGACCTGTTGAAGACTGGGGAGCGCTTCGTCGTGCTGCGGCGCGAAGCGCAACTGGAACAGCGCATGTTGAACGGTATGCTGACGGCGACGATGCAGGTCGATGGCTTGCGTGTCGGCGACGTGCTGCATCTGATCTTCTCGACAACGCAGAAGGACGCGGCGCTGAAGGGCAATGTGCAGGCCTTCGCGCAATTGGCGACCGACCCCGTGCGGGCCGATTTCGGGCGCGTGCGGATGATCTGGCCGGAGGGTCGCGAGGTGCACTGGAAGGCCGACGGCAGCGGGGTCACGCCGGTGGTTGCGAAGGCCGCGGGGTATACCGACCTGACGATCGCGATCCCGCTGGCGAAGCAGCCCGAGATGCCAGCCGATGCGCCGCCGCGCTACAATCATGTACCGATTCTGGAAGCTACGAGCTTCAGCGACTGGCCAGCGGTTTCCCGCGCGATGGCGCCGCTTTACGAGGCGAAGGGCTTGATCGTCGCGGGGAGTCCGCTTGCCGCCGAAGTCGCGAAGATCGCCGCCGCAACACCCGATCCGATCAAGCGCACCGCGCTCGCCCTGGAACTCGTCCAAGACAAGATTCGGTATTTGTTCAAGGGCATGGAGGGCGGTAATTACGTTCCCCAGACGCCGACCCAGACCTGGACGGTACGATACGGCGATTGCAAGGCGAAGACGCTGCTTTTGCTGGCGTTGTTGAGTGAACTGGGGATCGAAGCCGAGCCGGTGCTTGCCAACAGCCAGTTCGGCGACTGGCTGCCGCAGCGGCTGCCGTCGCCGGGTGCGTTCGATCATGTCTTCGTGCATGCGACCGCCGGCGGGGAAAGCCTGTGGCTGGACGGGACCGGCAGCGGTACGCTGCTCGCCGACATCCGCGATACGCCGCCGATGGCCAACGTCCTGCCCCTGACTGCCAGCGGTTCCGGTCTGGTTCCCATTCCGCTGCGGTACAATGCCCGGCCGGACTATTCGGCGACGCTGTTGCGCGACGAAAGTGCAGGTGTCGGGCTTCCCGCGCCATTCACCCTCTCCATCACGATGCGAGGCCAAGTGGCGCAGATGCTGCGCGCGGCGCAGGCTCAGGCCAGCAAGGATCAACTGACGGCGATGGCCGCCAAGATGGGCGAAACCTATGTCGGCGCGGCAACCAACGTGTCGCGCACCCTGACCTCGGATGCCGCGGCGGGGACCGCGACGATGACGATGACGGGTATGACCTGTCCGGGGTGGGAGCGCGAGAACGAACGGTATCGCACCACGATCGATCCTGGACTGGACACGATGATGTTCGATCCGGACCGGAGCCGGACGGCGTGGCGCGACATTCCTGTCACCAGCGGAAACAAGGCCAGTATCGCCGTGCATACGGTGGTGCGACTGCCGGACGGGGGCAAGGGCTTCACGTTGGAGGGGAATCCGAAATTCTCCGGGATGCTTGCCGGCGGGCAGATCGATAGGACCACGACGCTCGCGGGGGGAACGCTGACCGGCGATATCACGATCAGGACCAACGGCGGCGAGATCGCGGCGACCGACGTACCGGCCGAACGGCAGAAGCTGGCGCAGACGCGGCAGCAATTGATCCGGTTGGTCGCGCCGACAGACTATCCTGCGCAATGGGACGTGATTCTTGCCGACAAGACAGCGCACAGGTTCGACCCGATTCTGGCGGTCTACAAGTCCGGCATCGCCGATCAGCCGGGCAAGGCGGAGCCGTTCACCAATCGCGCCTGGTTCCTGGAGCGGATCTACGAATGGCGTCCCGCGATCGATGATATCGGCCGCGCGATCGCGATCGATCCGACGGCGGACAGCTATATCTGGCGCGGCCGGTTGTACTGGGCGATCGGGGAGAAGGACAAGGCGCTGGCCGACCTGCTGGCGGCTCGCAAGATCGACCCGGCATCGGATCACGCCCTGGAGCGGCTGGCTTCCCTGTATGCGGATCGCAAGGAATTCGACAAGGCGCTGAACCTGCTCGCGGCGCGGATCGACGAGGGCGGCAAGGACAAGGCCGAATTCATCGCCCACAAGGCGGATGTTCTCGGGCTGGCCGGCCGGAAGGACGAAGCGATCGTGACGATCGACTCCGCCATCGCCGCGAAGCCCGGCGCACCGGACCTGCTGAACAGCCGGTGTTGGCTTAAAGGTACGTTGAACATCGCGCTGGATACCGGATTGAAGGATTGCACGAAGGCGATCGCGCTTGCCGATTCCACTAATCCAGTGCTCGACAGCAGGGCGATGATCTATTTCCGGATGAACCAGATGGACGATGCGCTGGCCGATCTCAACGCCGCGCTCGATCAGGATCCGAATCTATCTGCAAGCCTGTTTATGCGCGGAGTGATCCGCAAGAAACAGGGCGACGCAAAGGGATCGGCGACAGATCTTGCAGCGGCGCGGCTGATCCGGCCTTTGGTCGATCAGGATTATGCGCGCTACGGCATCGTGCCGTAGGCGGCGTCCCCGACAGCCTGAGGGTGGCAGCGCGGGTTCGGTAACGCAGGCGGCGTATTGGGAAAATCTTCACCTCGGCTGGGTACGCCGGGAGGATGACCTCAGTTTTCCTGACCATCGATACCGAGATCGCCTGGCGGCATCATGCGGCGGGGCTGGACCTGCCGACGATGTTCGAGCGATCGATCGAGCCAGCCGGCGTCGGCGTCGCGTACCAGCTCGAACAGCTGAACCGCTATGGCCTCAAGGCGTGCTTCTTCATCGATCCGATGCCGGCGATGGTCTACGGGCTGGAGCCGTTCCGCCGGCTGGTCAGGACGATCTGCGACGCGGGGCAGGAAGTGCAGTTGCATCTGCACCCGAACTGGACCGCGGCGAAGCGCGGCGATGGCGGCGCGGCGCATGCCCGCTTCGAGATGGTCGAGTATGACGAGCAGGATCAGGCGGCGTTGATCTCCGGCGCGCGAGATTTGCTGGTCGCGGCCGGTGCCCCGCCGCCGATCGCCTATCGCAGCGGAAGCTATGGCGCGAACGACGCGACGCTGCGCGCGCTGCGGAGCCAGGGCTTGCGCTACGATAGCAGCCATAACGGTGCCGAGCATCCCTGGCCCAGCCTTATCGACCTGCCGGTGCGGCAGATCGCGCCGGTTGTTCACCAAGGCGTGATCGAAGTGCCGGTGACTGTGATCGAGGACCGGCCGGGCTCGTTGCGCAACTTTCAGATCTGCGCGCTGTCGAGCGGCGAGATGCTGGCGGCGCTGGATCACGCAGTAGATTACGATCATGCTGCGGTGACGATCGTCAGCCACAGTTTCGAACTGGCCAACCGTTCGGGAACGCGGCCCAACAGCGTGCATGTCCGCCGCTTCGAAGGACTCTGCGCGATGCTGGCGCAGCGCACCGCCCGACTGCCGACGACGCATTTCGCCGAAGCCGATCTGCGGCTGGGCAGCGCCGATGAACCGCTCGGCCCCAACCCGCTGCGCGCAAGCTGGCGGCATGCCGAGCAATTATGGTCGAACGTGATCGAGGAACGCGCGGCGTGAGCGCAGTGCCGCTGCCGTTGCGATTCCAGGTCGGCGCGCGAACGCTCGGCGCGATCCGGCGCAATCTGGTGCGGGTACCGCTCGATCTGGCGGATGTTCTGGGGGGACGCCTGCCGCTGCTGCCCGCGTTGGAGCCGAATGCGGACGGCTATCAGATCACCTCGCTTCCGGAAGACCGGCGCGAGGCGATGGAATATGTCTGCGGCGGTATGGTCGCTTTCGTCCGGCAACGTTATGTTCGCTATCATGCCGACCTGTCGAACGGGTACGATGCCTATCTCGCATCGCTGTCGGGCAACACGCGCGGCGGTTTGAAGCGCAAGACGAAGAGGATCGCCGGTCTCTCGGGCGGGACGCTGGACGTCCGGAGCTTCCGGACGCCATCCGAGATGACCGAGTTTCACGCCATCGCGCGCGGGATTTCGGCGCGGACCTATCAGGAGAAGCTGCTCGGCTCCGGCCTGCCGGAGGATGCGGCGTTCGTGCGGCGGATGTACGAACTGGCGGCGGCCGATCGCGTCCGCGCGTGGCTGCTCCGGATCGGCAATACGCCGGCGGCCTATCTGTATTGCCCGATCCATGACGATACGGTTATCTATCAATATGTCGGGCACGATCCGGCATTCGCGGATCTTTCGCCGGGCAGCGTCTTGCATTTCGCGGCGATGAAGGACCTGCAGGACGAAGGCGGGCTGGCCCGGTTCGATTTCACCGAGGGCGAGGGGCAGCACAAACGCCAGCTGGCAACGGGCGGGACCGCCTGTGTCGACCTGCTGCTGCTGCGCCCGTCCTTCGCCAACCATGCTACGACGTTCGCTCTCGGCACGTTCGACCGCGGCATCGCCTCCGCCAAGGCGGCGGTACGGAAATACGGGCTGGGCGATCTGGCCCGGAAGATCCGGCGGGCGTGATCGCGCCGCCTGGTGTAAGGCCGTGCGATGCATCTGCGCGCCGAAGCCCTGATCCTGTCGATCCGCCAGCATGGCGAGAACCACGCCGTGGTCCGCGCGCTGACCGCGGAACACGGCTTGCAGGCCGGCTATGTCCGTGGCGGACGATCGCGCCGGATCCGGCCGATCCTGCAACCGGCCAATCTGGTGGCGGGCGAATGGCGCGCGCGGACCGAGGAGCAACTGGCCGGTCTGACCGTCGAACTGATCCACAGCCGCGCGCCCTTATATGCCGAGCCGCTTCCCGCCGCCGCGCTGGAATGGGTGACGGCGCTGACCGCGACGGCGCTGCCGGAGGGGCAGCCCTATCCAAGGTTGTACGGTGCGCTGGACGGCGTGATCGGCGCGATCGAAGCGGCACCGGCGGCACGGGGCTGGGCGGTGGCGCTGGCACGCTACGAACTGCTCGTGCTGGCGGAACTCGGCTACGGCCTGGAGATGGACGATCTGCCGGAGATCTTGCGCACCGGCGGCGAGGCTGGCTGGGACGATATCGTGATGGCGCTGAAAGTCACCGGCATCGCGCTGGAATCGAATATCTTGACCGATCGGCGCGCCGAAACGCTCAGCGGGCGGGCGCGGCTGGTCGACCGGCTGAAAAGGGCGGTTGCGTGAGCGTGGCAGGCTCGGCAAAGGCATCGGCTATCACTTCGGGGCAGCGCACATGGCTTTGATCGCAATACTTCCCGGCGACGGGATCGGCCCCGAAGTCACGGCCGAGGCGGTGCGCGTGCTGCACGCGCTCGATCTGGACCTGACGTTCGAGGAGGCTTTGGTCGGCGGCGCGGCGTATCACGCCACCGGGCATCCGCTGCCGCCCGAGACGCTGGCGTTGGCGGGACGCGCGGATGCGATCCTGTTCGGCGCGGTCGGCGATCCGAGCTGCGACGCGCTGGACCGCGCGTTGCGGCCGGAACAGGCGATCCTCGGGCTGCGCAAGGAGCTGGCCTTGTTCGCCAATCTGCGCCCCGCCAAGCTGTTCCCGGGTCTGGAGGATGCCTCCGCTCTGCGTCCCGAAGTCGCCGCCGCGATCGACATGGTGATCGTGCGCGAACTGAACGGCGACGTGTATTTCGGCGAAAAGGGTTTCCGCACCGGCGCGTCCGGCCTGCGCGAAGGCTATGACGTGATGTCCTATGACGAGGGCGAGGTGACCCGCATCGCGCACGTCGCCTTCCGCACCGCACAGAAACGCGGCGGGAAGTTGTGCTCGGTCGACAAGGCCAACGTACTGGAAACATCGCAATTGTGGCGCGACGTGATGATCGAGATCGGTGCCTTGTACCCCGACGTGGCGTTGACGCACATGTATGTCGACAATGCCGCGATGCAGCTGGTGCGCAACCCGGGCCAGTTCGACGTAATCGTCACCGGCAATCTGTTCGGCGACATCCTGTCCGACCAGGCCAGCATGTGTGCCGGGTCGATCGGCATGCTGCCCTCCGCCTCGCTGGATGCGGACGGCAAGGGGCTGTACGAACCGATTCACGGCAGCGCGCCGGACATCGCCGGCCAGGGCAAGGCGAACCCCTGTGCGACGATCCTGTCGGCAGCGATGCTGCTGCGCCATTCGCTCGGGCTGGACGCCGCGGCCGATACGATCGAGGCGGCGGTCGGCCGGGCTTTGTCGGGTGGCGCGCGCACCGCGGATCTCGGCGGCGCGATGACGACGCGCGAGATGGCCGATGCAATCCTGTCCGCGCTGAAGGGCCCGCACGCATGATCGATACGTCTGATGTGACCGCTTCCGCCGCATCCGCTGCATCGGGGGGATCGCGCACGCTGGAACTCGCGGTCGTCATCCCGACCTTCAACGAGAGCCGCAACGTGCCGTTGCTCGTCGCGAAACTGGATGCCGCTTTGGCCGGGCGGAATTGGGAAGCGATCTTCGTCGACGACAACAGCCCGGACGGGACGGCGGATGCCGCGCGCGAGATCGGCCGGCGCGACCCGCGCGTGCGGGTGATCCAGCGCATCGGTCGCCGCGGCCTGTCCTCCGCCTGTATCGAGGGCATGTGCGCCACCGCCGCGCCCGTCGTCGCCGTGATCGATGGCGACCTGCAGCATGACGAGACGATTCTGCCGGGGATGCTGGACGCGTTGCAGGCGGACGACGCGCTGGACGTGGTGATCGGTTCGCGCTTCGTCTCGGGCGGTGGCACGGGCGATTGGGACAGCGACCGCGTCGCGAAATCCGCCCTTGCGACAAAGCTTTCGCGGCAGGTGTTGAAAGCCGATCTCAGCGATCCGATGAGCGGCTTCTTCATGATCCGCACTGCCATCGTGCGCGAGCTGACGCCGCATCTGAATGCGATCGGGTTCAAGATCCTACTCGACCTGATGACCGGATCGCCGCGCCCGCTGAAGTTCCTCGAACTGCCCTATACGTTCCGCGTCCGCACCGAGGGCGAGAGCAAGCTCGATCACGTCGTGGCGATGGAATATCTCATCGCGATCTACGACCGGATGTTCGGACGGATCATCCCGGTGCGCTTCGCGATGTTCTCCGCGATCGGCGCGATGGGCGCCCTGGTCCACTTCATCGTGCTCGGGCCGCTGTTCAAGGAGGCCCAGATGAGCTTCCTCGGTGCGACGATCATCGCGACGATGGTGGCGATGACGTTCAACTTCTTCCTCAACAATGCGCTGACCTATCGCGACAGCCGTTTGAAGGGCGCGCGGCAATTGCTCGATGGCTGGTTGACCTTCTGTCTGGTCTGCTCGGTCGGCGCGGTGGCGAACATCGGCGTCGCGGCGTTCCTGTACGATGCCAAGGCCGATACCTGGGCGGTTTCGGCGCTCGCCGGGATCGCGGTCAGCGCGGTGTGGAACTACGCGCTGTCGTCGCGCTTCACCTGGGGGCGGTACTGAGGCTCCCGGCTTCCGGCTCAGGGCCAGGTCGGGAACCACATCCAGTGGCGGAATGCCTGCGCGTCGGGCAGCGCCGCCGCGGACAGGATCGGGTAGAAATACACGAACACCGCGCCGGAGAGGACGATAAACGCTTCGTCCCAATGCGGGCGCGATAGCCGCAATTCGTCGAACGCCGCGGCCAGCGCGAGGCACAAGAAGATCGTCGACGGGTAGTAATAATAGAAGAAGCCGAGCGATTTCGGGATGATCGCCCAGATCAGCAACGAGGCGAGCCAGATCGCGGCGATGCCGCCCAGCCGCGCCGACCCGCGCCACCACGCCGCCCATGCGCAATAGCCGACCGCGACCAGCCCGCCCCAGATGATCGCCGGATTGCCGATCAGCAGCACGCCGCGCTGCGCCCCGTCGACCGGTTCGTACAGGTACCAGATCGGCCGGATCATCAGCGGCCACGTCCACCAGCTCGACTGATAGGGATGCGCCGGCAGTACCTGCGTCTGTTGCTGGAACATCGTCCATTGGAACGGCAGCAGCGTGCGCCAGGTGAGCGGGTCGTGCGCGTAGAAGAAGGCCGGGGCGAACGTCAGCAGATAGGTCGTCACGCTGACGATGCCGAGCGCGGTTAGGGCAGGGAACACCGCCATGCCGGCCCAATGCATCGCACGGCCGCGGCGCGCGTCGCGCCAGCGGATCACGAGGAAGGCGATCCCGGCAAAGGCGACATAGGGCGCCGCGGTCCATTTCACGCCGACGGCCAGGCCGAGCAAGAAGGAACCGACGATCCAGTCGCGCCATGCCCGTCCGGGGGGCGCATAAGCGGAGCGCAGCAAGGCGAGGATCGCCAGCACGAGAAAGGCGGCCATGAAGCCGTCGAGCATGCCGATCCGCGCCTGTACGAAGACGGTGCCGTTGATAGCGACGAGCACCGCGCCGACGACCGCCGGCCGGACGCGCTGGAACAACGTCCACAGGATCCAGAAGACCCCCAGCACCACCGCCGTCGCGGCGATGCTCGACAGCAGGCGCCAGCCATATTGATTGTCGCCGAACAGCGTCATGCCGAGCGCGATCAATGCTTTGCCGAGCAGCGGATGTTCGATGTTGGCCGGCCCGTCCAGCGTGCGCAGGATGCGCGCCGCGCGAACGTAATGCACTTCGTCGAACAGCAGGATGCTTGGCCGCGAGATGTTGAGCGTAAAAAGGAATTGCGCCGCCGCGCCGATCGCCGTCGCGGTCAGGATCGGGCGGGGCGGGCTTCGTCTCTGCACCGCTCCGCTATCCGCTTTAAGACCCGGGCTTTCAAGCCATCGGGCCGGCCATGCCCGATCCGGCGGTGGTGCCGACGTGAAGGAAGGTTGACGGACACCGACCGCGCCCGGCAAAGCGTGGCCATGAAACGTCGCACCGGCCAAAATCCCGAGATCACGCGCAATTGGCGCCCCGCGACGCAAGCGGTGCGTGGCGGAACGGCGCGCAGCGAGTTCGGCGAGACCTCCGAGGCGTTGTTCCTCACTTCCGGCTACGCCTATGACTGCGCCGCCGATGCCGCGGCACGCTTCGCCGGCGAACAGGTCGGGATGACCTATTCGCGGTTGCAGAACCCGACCGTACAGATGCTGGAAGACCGCATCGCCTTGCTCGAAGGGGCCGAGGCGTGCCGATCGATGGCGACCGGAATGGCGGCGATGACGGCGGTTTTGTTGTGCCAGTTGCAGCAAGGCGATCATCTGGTCGGCGGGCGCGCCGCGTTTGGCTCGTGCCGCTGGTTGACCGATACGCTGCTGCCCAAGTTCGGTATCCAGACGACGATCGTCGATGCGCGCGACCCGCAGGCGTTCGCGGATGCCGTCCAGTCCAACACCAAGGTGTTCTTCTTCGAGACGCCGGCCAATCCGACGATGGACATCGCCGATCTCGCGGCGATCTGCGACATCGCCAAGCGGCATGGCATCACCACGGTGGTCGACAATGCCTTCGCCACGCCCGCCTTGCAGCGCCCGATGGAATTCGGCGCCGACGTCACCGCGTACAGCGCGACCAAGATGATGGACGGGCAGGGCCGGGTGCTCGCAGGCGCGGTGTGCGGGACGAGCACCTTCATCAACGACGTGCTGCTGCCGTTCACGCGCAACACCGGTCCGACGCTCAGCGCGTTCAACGCCTGGGTCGTGTTGAAGGGCCTCGAAACGCTGGACCTGCGCATCAACCGGCAGAGCGAGAATTCGCTCGAGGTCGGGCGTTTCCTCGAGGCGCGCGTGCCGCGCATCCTGCATCCGGGGCTTGCCAGCCACCCGCAGCACGAACTGGCGATGCGCCAGATGAGCGCGTGCGGACCGATCTTCGCGTTCGAAGTGGAGGGCGGCCGCGCGCAGGCGCACGGGCTGCTCGACGCGCTGCAACTGATCGATATCTCGAACAATATCGGCGATTCGCGGTCGCTGATGACGCATCCGTCCTCGACCACGCATCATGGCGTCGCGGAGGACAAGAGGATCGAGATGGGCGTGACGGAGAATTTGCTCCGCCTGAACGTCGGGCTCGAAGATCCGGAGGACGTGATCGCGGATCTCGACCAGGCATTGGCGCAGGTCGGGTTATGAACGGATCGCGGTCGTGAAGGCACTGTTCCCGAACGTCGCCGAGACGCGCGGCATCGTCGTGCGCGTTTCGGTCAGCTATCTGCCCGAACAATCCGAACCGCAACGCGGACGCTGGTTCTGGGCGTATCACATCCGGATCGAGAATGACGGTCCGCAGGCCGTGCAATTGCTCACGCGGCACTGGATCATCACCGATGGTCGCGGCGCACGGCATTCGGTCGAGGGCGAAGGCGTGGTCGGCGAACAACCGATGATCGCACCGGGCAACAGCTTCGATTACGTTTCGGGATGCCCGCTGGCGACGCCGAGCGGGGCGATGCAGGGCAGCTATCACATGATGGGCGAAGACGGCGCCGCGTTCGACGTCGATATCCCCAAATTCGCGTTGCTCGCGCCGGCGGTAGGCGCGTGACCGGCCCGTTCTTAACCCCGACCACTTGGAGGAGGGAGCGGTTTCCGCTGGCATATTCCCTCGCCACCTTGCCCTCCGACCCTCTCCGCGAGCGGGAGCAGAGCAAGTGAAGCGCACGCATCTGCCGCTCAACGGGTTGCGCGTGCTCGACGCGGCGGCGCGGCATCTGTCGTTCACCCGCGCTGCGGACGAACTGGCCGTCACACCCGCCGCGGTCGGGCAGCAGATCCGCGCGCTGGAGGATACTCTGGGCGTCGTGCTGTTCCGTCGCACGACCAAGGGACTGGAACTGACTCCGGAAGGCGAAGCCGGGCTCGGACCGCTACGGCAGGGCTTCCTCGAATTCGAGGAAGCGGTGCGCGCGATGCAGGCCGGACAAACGTCCAAATCGCTGACGATCGCCGCGCCGCGCGACCTGACCGAGAAGTGGCTGATGCCGCGGCTCGCCGAAATCGCCCGCGGCGACGGCGAATTACGCTTCGCTCTGGTCTCGGCGGACGAGGATATCGACTTTACCGAAGCCAATCTGGATCTCGCGATCCGCTGGGGCGACGGTCCCGGCGCGCATGAGGGCGAGGCGCTAGAATCGGAGGGGATGGTGACGGTTGAGCGCCCCGGTGGCGGGATCGACACGCGCATTTCCTGGCCCGGCTGTCTCAACGACGATTCGGTATCTTTGGTCCGGGTCGGGGATGCGGGGCTGGCATTGGACGCCGCCGCCGAAGGTCTGGGCCGCGCGACCGTGCCCGAATTGCTAGCCGCGGCCGATATCGCCGCCGGGCGCGTTGTGATGATCGGCACGCCGACGCCGTCCGCCAAGGGCTATTGGTTGGTCGCGCCGCTGCCGCAATGGCGCCAGCGCAAGGTCAAGGCGCTGGTCGATGCGCTCGCCGGGATCGCGGCGACCGTGTGACCGTGACGTTCGACAGCGCGCGGCTGCGGATGCGACCGCAGCGGATCGACGATGCCGAAGCGCTGTTCGAGGCGTATGGCGATGCGGAACTCATGCACTACTGGTCGAGCGGACCGCATGCCGACGCAGCCGAGACGCGCGCCTATCTCGCGCCCCGGCTCGAGAAGAGCGACTGGCGGGGTTGGGCGATCACGCTGCAGGAGGATGATCGCGCGATCGGCACGCTCGCGGCGGGCGAGCGCCGCCCCGGCGTCAGCGAGATCGGCTATATGCTGGTCCGTTCCGCCTGGGGGAACGGCTTCGCGCGGGAAGCGGTATCGCGGTTGATCGACCGACTCGTCCGGGACGAAGGCAATCGCCGGATCTTCGCCGATACCGACCCGGACAACGCCCCGTCGAATGCCTTGCTCGCTGCGCTCGGTTTCCGGCGCGAGGGCTATTTGCGAGCCGAATGGGAAACCCATATCGGGGTTCGCGATACGATACTCTGGGGCCTGCTGGCAGAGGAATGGACCGCCCGATGACACCGCCCGACCTGAACGATCCCGTGCAACTCGCCGCATACCGGCGCGAGCTTCGGTACGTCGCCCGCCCGCTGCGGCTGGCCGGGCTGGCGTTTGCGATCCTCGGCGTGCTGCTCGTCGTCGCGCGGTTGATCTGGTGGCCGGTCATGCCGATCGCGATCCCCGCCGCGGCGCTGGCGCTCGGCGCGTTCAACATGATCGCGGGCATGGCGTTCCGCACCTTGTATCACGCGCGTCGCATGAAGGGCGACCAGGGGAAGGACGCGGCCTGACCGGCGTGGCGCCCGATCCCGCTTACTACCGTCCGTCCCGAACCTGTCGAACGGCGCGAGTCGGTTTCCTCGCTTCGGTCAGTCGCATCCCACGTCAATGGCAGATCACTGCGCCGCTGCGAGTTCCACGGCTCGCGACATCAGGCTCGTGAAGCGAACGCCGTCCACCGCCGCCTTCGGATCGTTCCAGCTGGCCGACAAGGCATACCAGCCGCCATCCCTGGCCTGGGCGAGAAACGTCATCGCGATCACGCCGGGCTCGGAACCACCCTTATAGCCGAGATACGCCCAGCGTGCCGCGGCTTCGGCACCGACGCCGGGGTTCTTGGCCAGGATCGCGCGTCCGCGGGCGGCGGGGCCGGTCTCGCTGTGCCGACGAAGCCAGTCCATCACCCTAATCATGTCCGCTGGCGAGGCATACCATTCGAGCGTGTCGACCAGCACCGGCTTGCCATCGACGAAGAGGGTCTTGTCGATAGCGTCGTTCGGCATCGCGGCGATCTCTTCATCCAGCAGCGCGCGGCGCGCCTTGACGTCCAGCCCGGCCCAGCGCGCGCCGAGTGGGCTGCCTTTCAGCTTGAACAATTCGAGCGGTCCGAAAAACGGCTGCATGCCCTTAGGATCCCTGATTCCGACCACCGGCAACATCGCCTCGACCCGGTCGCGGCCCAGCGTGCGCAGCAGAATGTCGGTGGCGCTGTTGTCGCTGATCGAAATCATCTTCTCCGCGATCTCGTAGAGCGATATCTTCGTGCCCACTGTCGCCTGCGTGTAAGCGCCGCCGGGCAGCGGACGGCCGTCGAGCGTGATCAGGTCGTCCCAATGCCGCGCCCCGGCGCCGATCTCGCGGAACAGTTCCGCGAGAATGACCAGCTTGAATTCCGATCCGATCGCGAAGGCCGCATCGCCGCCGCGCGCGGTGATGATGCGCGGGCCTGACGGTTCAAGCCTGGCCAGCGCGAACCCAGTCCGCCCGGGCAACCTGGCAAGCGCCGCATCGATCTCGGCGAGCGAGGTCTCGCTCGCCGACATGCCGGTGATGCGCAGTCCGGTGACCTGATGCGCGCCTTGCGGATCGACCGCGATCTGCGCGGTCGCTTCGCCGCGCTCGTACGCGATGACGATATTGGCGCTCCACGGATTGACCGGGCTTACGCTCTTGATCCGCAGCGCCTTGCCGCCGGTCGCGGCGAATTGCGTGTTGAACCCGTCGAACGCGGTCTTGGGGACGGCGGTCACGAAAGCGGGGGTGAAGGTCGCGGCATAATCGCCGCCGCCGTTCAGCAGCGGAACGATGTCCTCGAGACGCTTGTCGAATTCCGGCGCGGGCTGCGCTGCCGTCGGGGAAGGCGGGGGCGTTTGCGTCTGGGCGGTAACCGGCACCGCAGCGAACGAAGCGATGGCAAGCGCAAGGGCGACAGTCGAGCGCATCATTCGGTCCTTCTGCTCCCCTCCCTGAAAGGGAGGGGTCGGGGGTGGGTGGCGTCAGGGCGTACGGGAAGTATGGAGCGCACCAAATGCCGTATAGCGGTCATCGACCCACTCCCCAACCCCTCCCGTTCAGGGAAGAGAGTAGCGAGAAGGCGAACAGGATCGGCTTACGCGTCGATCGCCTCCTCGTCGATGCGGGCGGCATTTTCCTGGATGAAGGCAAAGCGATGCGCCGGGTTGTTGCCCATCAGGCGATCGACAAGATCCTTCACGCCGGCGCGTTCCTCATATTCTTGCGGCAGCGTGATCCGCAGCATGCTCCGCGTCTTCGGATCCATCGTCGTTTCGCGCAATTGCATCGGGTTCATCTCGCCCAGCCCCTTGAAGCGCGCGACATCGACCTTCTTGCCCTTGAACGGTCCCTTTTCGATCCGCAGCCGATCGGCATCGTCCATCGCATAAAGTGACTTGGTACCCGCGGTGAGCCGGTAGAGCGGTGGCTGCGCGAGGTACAGATGCCCCCGTCGCACCAGTTCCGGCATCTCCTGGAAGAAGAACGTCATCAGCAACGTTGCGATATGCGCGCCGTCCACGTCGGCATCCGTCATGATCACGATGCGTTCGTAGCGCAGTGCGTCCGGCACGCAGTCCTTCCGCGTGCCGCAGCCGAGCGCGAGAATCAGATCCGCAATCTCCGAATTCGCCGCGATCTTCTGCAGCGTGGCGGACGCGACGTTGAGGATCTTGCCGCGGATCGGCAGGATTGCCTGCGTCTTGCGGTCGCGCGCCTGCTTGGCACTGCCGCCGGCGCTGTCGCCCTCGACGATGAACAATTCGGTGCCCTTGGGGTCGTCCGACGAACAATCGGTCAGCTTGCCCGGCAGGCGCAGCTTGCGTGCGCTGGTCGCGGTCTTGCGCTTGACCTCGCGCTCCGCCTTGCGGCGCAGGCGTTCGTCCATCCGCTCGAGGATGTAGCCGAGCAGCGCCTTGCCGCGGTCCATGTTGCGGCTCAGCCAATGGTCGAAATGGTCGCGCATCGCGCGCTCCACCATCAGCGCCGCCTCCGGGCTGGTCAGGCGATCCTTGGTCTGGCTCTGGAACTGCGGTTCGCGAATGAACACGCTCAGCATCAATTCGCTGCCGATCATCACGTCGTCGGCGGTGATGTCCTTGGCCTTCTTGTTGCCGACCAGATCGCCGAAGCCGCGCAGCCCGCGGACGAGCGCGGCGCGCAGCCCCGCTTCATGCGTGCCGCCATCGGGCGTCGGGATGGTGTTGCAATACCAGCTGTACGATCCGTCGCTCCATAACGGCCACGCGACGGCCCATTCGGCGCGGCCCTGGTTCTCGCCCGGAAAGTCCTGCGATCCGGCGAAGAAATCCGCCGTCGCGCATTCGCGGCCGGCGATCTGGTCCTTCAGATGATCCGCGAGCCCACCGGGGAACTGGAACACCGCCTCGGCCGGCGTATCGTCGGTGATCAGCGCGGCGGCACATTTCCAACGGATCTCGACCCCGGCGAACAGATAGGCCTTCGACCGGGCGAGCTTGTACAGCCGCGCCGGCTTGAAATGCAGTTCCGGGCCGAAAATCTCTTCGTCGGGAACGAAGCTGACCGACGTACCGCGTCGGTTCGGCGTCGGGCCGAGCGCCTCCAGCGGGCCGAGCGTCTGCCCGCGCGAGAAACGCTGCTGATACACGGTCTTGTTGCGCGCGACCTCGACCACCGTGTCGGAGGACAGCGCGTTGACCACCGACACGCCGACGCCGTGCAGGCCGCCGCTCGTCGCATAGGCCTTGCCGTCGAACTTTCCGCCCGAGTGCAACGTCGAGAGGATGACCTCCAGCGCGCTCTTGTCCGGGAACTTCGGGTGCGGATCGACCGGGATGCCGCGGCCGTTATCGACCACCGTCAGCCGGTTGCCCGGCTCCAGGTACAATTCGATCCGCGTCGCATGGCCGGCAACGGCCTCGTCCATCGCATTGTCGAGCACTTCCGCGGCAAGATGATGCAGCGCGCGCTCGTCCGTGCCCCCGATATACATGCCCGGTCGGCGCCGGACGGGTTCCAGCCCCTCCAGCACCTCGATCGAGGATGCGTCGTAATCGGAAGTCGTGGTGGATTTGGAAGCGAACAGGTCTTCGGCCATGCGTCAGCTATAGGGGCGGGAGGGGCCCGGTGCCAAGCGCGCCGGGCGTATCGATGGAGAAGGCCGCACCACGCGGTATCATTCGGTCCGCTGTGGCCTTAATGTGACAGTTTCGCTTAATGTTTTTTGCAGTGCACCCAAACGCGATCCGCATCGTTCCTGTGCTGCCACGCACCATTTGGAGATTACGATGCGCCGCCAGTTTTTACTTTCCCTCGCAGCCGGTTCCGCCGCGCTGTCTTTCGCAGCACCGGCTTTCGCCCAGGACATGGCGCCTGAGCGCGCACCGTTCGACGGCATCTATGTCGGCGGCACCGTCGGTTTCGATGCACAGGCCAACGACCAGCGCACCGTGCTGTTCGACCGTAACCTCGACGGTCGTTTCGGTGACACGGTATCGACCGCCAACCCGCTCGTCCCGAACGCTTTCGCGCCGGGCTTCTGCAACGGCGCTGCGACTTCGACCGCGAACGTCGCCTGCCGCAACGACAAGGACAACATTTCCTGGTCGGCGCGCGTCGGCCTCGACAAGCAATATGGCAACATCGTCGTCGGTGTCGTCGGTGAAGGTGGCAAGAGCTACATCAGCGACGCACAGAGCGCGTTCAGCACCACGCCTGCGTTCTACACGTTCACGCGCAAGATCGACTATATGGGCAGCGTCCGCCTGCGCGCCGGTTATGCCGCGAACACCACGTTGTTCTACGCAACCGGCGGTGGCGTATACGCCAACCTGAAGCATGCATTCGGCACCAGCAACACGGCCAACGCATTCTCGACCCGCGGCAATGACGATGCCTGGGGTTATGCCGTCGGCGGTGGTATCGAGCAGAAGCTCGGCCGGAACTTCTCGATCGGCCTCGAATATCTGTACAACTCGGTCAAGGACGACAAGTACACCGTCCGCGTGACGCAGGGTACGGCGCTGGCGACGAACCCGTTCGTGCTCGCACCGAACACCACCGGTACGGACATCCGTCGCGGTGACGAGAACTTCCGCTGGAACAGCGTCCGCGCTGTGGCGTCGTTCCGCTTCTAAGAGCTGTGAGACGGCCCCGGCCTTAGCGCCGGGGCGGTTCGGATTGGCGCATGGCCCGGGCTTTGGGCTCGGACAGCAATCTAGCCCCCGGTACACGCACCGATCGACACATGAAAAACCCCGCTGCGGAGATGATCCGCAGCGGGGTTTTTAGTGTCTAAGGCTCGAACCGGGCGCTTAGCGGACGCGGGCACCGCCGAACGGCAGCGGCGGCGGCGGGCGGCGATCGCGACGCGGCAGCTGCGCCTGATAGGCATGGCCGCAATGCGCGACGCAATACGGGAAACCTGGATTCACCTTGTCGCCGCAGAAGTGGAAGTCCGGTTCGCCCGGATGACCCAGCGGCCATTTGCAGACCTTGTCGTTGAGATCCAGCAGGCTCGTCTTGTTCGCCATTTCGGCCGAGGGCTTGGCGGGAACCAGCCGGCGCGGTGGCGCGGGCGTGATCGGTGCCTGCTGCTCGCCGGGGGCCTGGCGGAGGAACCCGCCCGGACCGACCGACCGCATGATCGGCTGCGGCGCGGCGGTCGGCGTCACGGCTACCGCCGGCGCGTCGTCCTCTTCATCCTCGTCCTCATCGTCGATCTGGGCCGGCGGTGCGGCGACCGGCGCGGCGACTCGCTCGACCGGCTTCGGCACGGGAGCGGCTTTCGGCGCGGCAGCGGCCTTGCGCTCGGCAGGGGCTGCTGCGGCGGGCGCGGCGGCCGCCACAGGGGGCGGAGCGGCGGCGGCAACGGGCTTCTCCGCCTTCGCCGCAGCGGGTTCGTTCGGCTTGACCGGGGACGGCCGCGACTGCAGGCCCAGCCGATGCGCCTTGCCGATCACGGCGTTGCGGCTGACGCCGCCCAGTTCCTCCGCGATCTGGCTGGCAGTGCTGCCGCCTTCCCACATCTTGCGCAGCGTATCGATCCGCTCGTCGGTCCAGCTCATACTCAAGTCCTCAAATGCCCATGCCGGGTTGCGGGCCGTGCCGACACGCTTTAGCGCGTGCGACATGAGCAGCCAGCCCCCAATCGGCCAAAATACGATCGGCACCAATAGCGCCGTGATGAATGCCCCCGGCGTTCCCGTGATCCGGAACGTCAATTGGGGCGGTCTTCGCACGCTCTATATCAAGGAGGTACGGCGTTTCTTCAAGGTCCACCTGCAAACGGTATGGGCTCCGGCGATCACGACATTGCTTTTCCTGATCGTTTTCAGCATCGCGACGGGTGCCAAATTGCCGGTGCATATCGGCGGCGTCGAAATCCCGTTCGCCGAATTCATCGCCCCCGGTCTGATCATCAGCCAGGGCATGATGGGCCCGGCCTTCGCCAATGCCAGCTTCTCGCTGATGGTCGGGAAGATCCAGGGCACGATCGTCGATTACCTGCAACCGCCGCTGTCGACGATGGAATTGCTCACCGCCTTGCTCGGCGGGGCGATGACGCGCGCGTTCATCGTCGGGTTTGTCGTCTGGGCGGCGATGATGCTGTACGGCGTGCACCTGATCCCGGTGCATTTCTGGGCGGTTCTGTGGTTCGGGTTCCTGGGTACGATGTTCCTGGCGCTGCTCGGCGTGCTCACCTCGATCTGGGCGGACAAGTTCGATCATGCGGCTGCGGTGACCAATTTCGTCGTCACGCCACTCGGCCTGCTGTCCGGCACCTTCTATTCGGTCGACAAGCTCGCGCCAGCGTTTCGCGCGTTCAGCCATGCCAATCCGTTCTTCTACATCATATCCGGCTTCCGCTACGGCTTCCTCGGCACCGCCGACTCGCCGATCCTCGTCGGCAGCATCGTGATCTTCGCGATCGACGCGTTGCTTGCGGTCGCCTGCTACGCGCTGCTGCGCTCGGGCTGGAAGATCAAGAACTGAGCGTGACGAGCGGTGTTGCGCTAAGGGCCTACCCCTCGTAAAACGCGTGCCGGGCGACCGCTGGGGTCGCCCTTTTGCTTTTCGGGAGACCTCTCGTGCCGATCACCCCCCTGATGCCCGTGTACCCGCGTTGCGGCGTACGCCCGGTGCGAGGCGAGGGCGTGTATCTGTTCGGCGAGGAAGGCGAGAAATATCTCGATTTCGCCAGCGGCATCGCGGTCAATTGTCTGGGCCACGGCCATCCGAAGCTGGTCGAGGCGATCGCCAGGCAGGCGGCGACGTTGATGCACGTGTCGAACCTGTATGGCAGCCCGCAAGGCGAGAAGTTCGCGCAGCGGCTGGTCGATACCAGCTTCGCCGACACGGTGTTCTTCACCAATTCCGGCGCGGAAGCTGTGGAATGCGCGATCAAGACCGCCCGGCGCTACCATTTCGCCAACGGCAATCCGCAGCGGCACACGCTGATCACGTTCAACAACGCGTTTCACGGGCGCACGATCGGAACGATCAGCGCGACCAACCAGCCGAAGATGCGCGACGGCTTCGAACCGCTGCTGCCCGGCTTCAAATATGCGCCGTTCAACGATCTCGCCGCGGCGCTGGCCCTCGTCGATGACAACACCGCCGGGTTCCTGGTCGAGACGATCCAGGGCGAGGGCGGCGTCACGGCCGGGTCCGACGAGTTCATCCAGGGGTTGCGCAAGGCCTGCGACGATCATGGCCTGCTGCTGATCCTCGATGAAGTGCAATGCGGTTATGGCCGCACCGGCAAGATGTGGGCGTACGAGCATTGCGGCATCACCCCCGACATCATGTCCGTGGCGAAGGGCATCGGCGGCGGTTTCCCGCTCGGCGCTTGCCTTGCCACGGAAGAAGCGGCGAAGGGCATGATCGCGGGGACGCATGGCTCGACCTATGGCGGCAACCCGCTGGCAATGGCGGCGGGCGAGGCGGTGCTCGACGTGATCACCGAGCCCGGCTTCCTCGATCACGTCGCGGCGATGGGCGAACGCCTCCGCTCCGCGCTGGAGCAGTTGATCCCCAGCCACGACACGGTGTTCGACAGCGTGCGCGGTGGCGGGCTGATGACCGGTATCAAGCTGAAGGACGACGCGGTCGCGCGGGAGTTCGTCGCTCACGCGCGCGACAATCACGGTTTGCTGACAGTCGCGGCGGGCGAGAATGTCGTGCGCATCCTGCCGCCGCTGGTGATCGACGAAAGCCATGTCGCCGAGTTCGTCGAACGGCTGAGCGACGCCGCGCGGACCTACGTTCCCGTCATCGCCGAATGATGTTGCGCTCGATCGGCGCCGCGACCCCGTTCGACGCGAACGGGGCCGGGCCGGGGGAAACGATCCTGATATGACGTACCGCAATTTTCTCGACCTGTCCGACGCCGGCGCGGACGGGATCGCCGCGATGTTGGCGGACGCGCTCGACCGCAAGGCGCTGCGCATCGGCTGGCCGAAGGGCAAGGCGGACGCGGACGCGCCGCTCGCCGGCCACGTCCTGGGCATGGTGTTCGAAAAGAACTCCACGCGTACGCGCGTGTCGTACGACATGGCGATGCGTCAGCTCGGCGGCTCGTCGATCGTGCTGGATGCCGGCACGACGCAACTCGGACGCGGCGAGACCGTCGCGGATACGGCACGCGTCCTGTCCGGCTATTGCGACGCGATCATGATCCGGACGGACGATCACACCAAGCTCGAGGAAATGGCGCATTACGCCAGCGTCCCGGTGATCAACGGCCTGACGGATTCGTCGCATCCGAGCCAGATCGTCGCCGATCTGTTGACCATCATCGAAAGCGGCAAGGCGCTGCCCGGACTCAAGGTGGCCTGGCTGGGCGACGGCAACAACGTCCTCGCCTCGATCATGGAGGCGGCCGGCCTGATGCAGTTCGACGTCGTCGCCGCCTGCCCGCAGGGATTCATGCCGTCGGACGCGGATGTCGCGCGCGGCGCAGGGCGCGCACGGATCGTCGGCACCGCAGCGGAAGCGGTGGACGGCGCGGACGTCGTCGTCACCGACACGTGGATCTCGATGGGCCAGGCGCATGCCGAAACGAAGCTCGCGGCGATGTGGCCCTATCAGGTCGACGACGCGCTGTTGGCGCGTGCCAAGCCGGATGCGAAGTTCCTGCACTGCCTGCCGGCGCACCGCGGCGAGGAAGTGACCGAAAGCGTGATCGACGGACCGCAATCGTTGATCTGGCAGGAAGCCGAGAACCGGTTGTACGGCCAGAAATCGATCCTGTTGTGGTGCTTCGGCCGGATCGGTTGATCGCAACGGTTGGGGTACCCACATTCGTCTCTTGCTCAATACCCCCAGTTCGTTCGTGCCGCCCGATAGAGAGACTCGACCAGCAGGGCGCTGCGACGGGTTCCGGGTGTCGTGCGAACCGAACGGTGGACCGTGGAAAAGATGATGGACGATCCCAAACTGAACGATACCGACCGCGCGCTCGGCTTCACCATTCCCGCCCGGCACGCGCGTGGGCGGGTGGTTCGGCTTGGGCCGACGCTGGACACGATCCTCGCCGCGCACGCCTATCCGCCGCCGATCGAGGCGTTGCTGGCCGAGGCGCTAACGCTCGCCGCGTTGATCGGATCGACGCTGAAGGATGCCGGCGGGCAGCTGACGCTGCAGGCGCAGACCGACAACGGCATCGTCAAGCTTCTGGTGTGCGACTATAAAGGCGGCGAGCTGCGCGGCTACGTCCAGTATGATGACGAGCGGCTTGCCGCAGGGCCGCAGGATCCGAGCCTGTTCGCCCTGTTCGGCACGGGCTGTCTCGCGATCACGTTCGATCAGGCGGCCACCCGGGAGCGTTATCAGGGGATCGTGCCGCTGGACGGCGATACGCTGGCGGATGCGGCGCAGAGCTATTTCGTACAGTCGGAGCAGATCCCGACGCTGGTGAAGCTCGGGATCGAGCGGCAGCCGGACGGGCGGCACGTCGCGGGCGGATTGTTCCTGCAGCATCTACCCGAAGGCGAGGACGGGCGCGAACGGCTGCACGTGCGGCTCGACCATCCCGAATGGGAGCATGTCGCGATCCTCGGCCAGACGATGGGCGCAGACGAGCTTGCCGATCCGGTCCTTCCGCTCGAGACCTTGGTGTGGCGGCTGTTCAACGAGGAGGAGGAGGTCCGCTTGCTCTCCGACGTGGCGATGTCGCGCGGCTGCCGCTGCTCGCCGGACTATATCGCGCAGGTGCTCGGCCAGTTCCCCCCGGAGGAACAGCGGGAAATGGCCGACGAGAACGGCATGATCGTCGTCGATTGCCAATTCTGCGCGAGCAAGTTTCCGGTTCCGGTCGCCGCAATCGTTACGTAAGCGTCATTGTCGTCGGCAGGTCGGCTCCCCAGATAGGCGGGGTCGGCGGCCGGCGGGTTCGCGCATGATGGCATGCGCGCGCGGCACCGCCATGGGGCAGGCGCGATGCGGATGCGGTGGATAGTGGCGGCGGTGGGAATCATCGCCGCGGCGGGCGGAACGATCGCACCGGCGCAGCGGCCATCCTTGGTCTCGCTCAGCCGGATCGAGCCCGGCGAATGGCAGTTCCGGGAGATCGGCGGGGAGGCGAAAACGACGGTCTGCGTCGCGGATCCCCGCATGCTGATCCAGTTGAACCATATGCGTGCGCAATGCTCGCGCTTCGTCGTCGAGGATCAGCCGAAGTCCGCAACGGTGCATTACACCTGCCCCGGCGCCGGCCACGGCCGCACCGTCATCTCGGTGGAAAGCGGACATCTCATCAAGTTGCGCACGCAGGGTATCGCGGATGGCGCGCCGTTCGACACGGATTACGAAGGGCGCCGGCTCGGAACGTGCCGATGAGCCATCTCGTTAATCATTTGTTTAGGACCTTTGGCTATAAGCAATCGGGTGTCGTCATGGGCACGGATTTCTCCCTGATTACGGCTCGATGAGCCAACCCCTGGGTCGCCTTATGGGCGGCCCGTTTTTTTTGTGCGGCCTGCGCAGGGTTGCGAAGCCCGCCGCATCGGCCTAGCGCGCGTTCCATCATGACATCTCCTGCACCTTTTGCGGTCGTCCTCGTATCGGGCGGCCTGGATTCGATGGTTTCCGCGGCGCGCGCGCGGGAAGACGGGTTTCGTATCCTTGCACTTTCGATCGATTACAATCAGCGCCATCAGGTCGAACTCGCCGCGGCGCGACGGATCGCGACCGCACTCGGCGCGGAGCGCCATATCGTGCTGCCGCTGGATTTGTCCGCATTCGGCGGTTCGGCGCTGACCGCCGATATCGACGTGCCGAAGGACGGCGTCGGCACGGAAGACGGTGGCGGCATCCCGATCACCTACGTCCCGGCACGCAATACGATCTTCCTCAGCCTGGCGCTCGGCTGGGGCGAGGCGATGGGTGCGCGCGATCTGTATATCGGCGTCAACGCGCTGGATTATTCCGGCTATCCCGATTGCCGTCCGGAATTCATTGCGGAATTCGAGAAGCTGGCCGAACTGGCGACGAAGGCGGGTGTCGAGGGTCACCCGTTCAAGATCCACGCCCCGCTCCAGGATATGACCAAGGCGGATATCGTCCGCGAGGCGGCACGGCTCGGGCTTGACGCGGGGATGAGCTGGTCGTGCTACGATCCCGCCCCCGGTTCGGTCCATTGCGGTGCGTGCGACAGTTGCCGCCTGCGGTCCAAGGGCTTCCAGGATGCGGGGCTGCCCGATCCGACGGTCTACGCCGCCTGACGATGAGCTATGCCGTCAAGGAAATGTTCCTGACCTTGCAAGGCGAGGGCGTTCATGCCGGCCGTCGAGCGGTGTTCGTGCGCTTCGCCGGGTGCAATTTGTGGTCGGGGCGGGAACAGGACCGTGCCAGCGCGGTGTGCCGGTTCTGCGATACTGATTTCGTCGGTACGGACGGGCTGGGCGGCGGCAAGTTCGCGACGGCGGCGCTGCTGGCCGAGGCTGCCGCAGGCTTCTGGGGTGAGGGCAATGATGGCCGTTTCGTCGTCCTGACCGGGGGCGAGCCGATGCTGCAGGTCGACGGCGCGATCGTCGATGCGCTCCACGATCGGGGCTTCGAAATCGCGATCGAGAGCAACGGGACGCTGCCGGTGCATCCCGGGATCGACTGGGTCTGCGTCAGCCCGAAGGCGGGCAGCGTCGTCGTGCAGCGTTCGGGCGACGAACTGAAGCTGGTCTGGCCGCAAGCCGGCAGCGACGTGGCGGAGCTGGAGAGTTGGGGTTTCACCCACCACCTGCTTCAGCCGATGGACGATGCCCGCGCCGAGGCCAATCACGCCGCCGCGATCGACCTCGTCATGCAGCGCCCGAAATGGCGCCTGACGATCCAGACGCACAAATTGCTCGGGTTGCGCTGACGCGCCGGGCCGGGTCCGGCCTTAGCTTGCCACCCACTGTACGGTCGGGCCGCAGGCCTTGGTGTTCCACTCGTTCTTCTTCCAGCACCGCGCATCCATCCGCGGCAGCAGGATCGTGCGGTCGAAGCCGATCCCGCGCGGGAAGCGCTGTTCGCCCCACGGCACGAGCGAGTTGCGCAATTCGCGCATCCGCTGCTTGGCAAGCAGGTGCAGCGACCCACGCGGCATGAAGATCGCGTCGCGGCCGATGTTCGATGCCACCTGACAGAAATTGAACTGCGCCGCCGAGGTCGAGAAGCCGCCGTAGATCCGCGTGCCGAACTGGTCGAGCGCATTCTGTGCGGCGCGCGGCGCCTTGTTCTTGCGCGCGAAATACTTGGTCAGCGTGGTATAGGTGGTCTTCAGCTCGGCTGCATGATCGATCATCATCGCGTTATATTGCGGCACGGTGAGCAAGGTCGGTTCGAACTGGCATTGCAGCGCGGCGATATTGAGCGCGGCGCGCAGGTTCCAGACGAGGCCGGCGGTCAATTCCGCTTCGGTCGCGTCGGGCAGGTCCAGGCCGATGCCCGGCTCGTCGCCGCGAACCGGTTCACCACTGAAATCATGGGATTTCATGAAGAATTGGGCAGACGCCGGACTGGCGGCAAGACTTGCCACGGCCACCGCAGTCGCCAGAACGGAACGCAACACAGTCATTTCGAAACACCCTCACCAAACTCGCACCCGCCGCCCCGATTAGGGCCTTTCGCGCGCGTTCCCAACAGTTTTTATGGTTACTTCGTCGTAATGCGACCGGGCGTCTGCGCTTGCCGCGACGGTTCGGTACAGTCTGGAAAGCTTTGCCCCCCCCGCGGCGTAATCGGCACCGCGGAATCAAAAGGGCCGCCCGGTTTCCCGGACGGCCCCTTGATAAAACAGTCCCGAAGGGCTGATTACATCGCGTTCGTCGTCGTGGACGTCGAGTTCGACATCATCGTGTCGTTCGACATCATGGTGTCGTTCGACATCGCTGCGCCGTTGTCCATCGCGCCGTCGACGGCGGTCATGTTGTCGGACATCGTGTCCATGCCTTCGGTCGCGTTCAGGTCGGTAACCATCGTGTTTTCGGTGGTCGTTTCGGTCTTCGGGCCACAGGCCGAGACCATCAGTGCCGCGCCGGCGATCATGGAACCGGTAAGAACCTTGGAGATGAGTGCACGCATGTTGGAAAGCTCCCTAGATAACGGATTTGGAAACGCCTGCTGGCTTATTGGTACCCAAACCGACTTCCACGTTTAGTCTGATTACGAATCCGCCTCAAGCGGAGTTTTGTGCGCCACAAGAAACTGTTTCCAGAAACGCATCCCGGTGCAACGCGAGTGCAGCGTCAAAAGTTGCAAAATCAGCTGGTTGACCGAGGTTAGCCACGCTGGTCACGCCATAGTCGGCGATCCCGCACGGCACGATCCCGCCGAAATGCGCGAGATCGGGCGCGAGGTTGACGGAGAAGCCGTGCATCGTGATCCAGCGTTTCACGCGCACGCCGATCGCGCCGATCTTCGCCTCCTGCCCGCGATCGAGCGTCCAGATGCCGATCCGCCCCGGCGCGCGGAACGCGTCGATACCGATCTCGCCCAGCGCGGCGATCACCCAGCCTTCGAGGCTATGGACGAAATGGCGCACGTCGCGACCCCGCGCGTTGAGATCGAGCACGAGATAGCCGATGCGCTGACCGGGGCCGTGATAGGTGTAGCGTCCGCCCCGACCGGCGGCGACGACGGGAAAGCGCGGGTCGATCAACTCGTCGGGCGCGGCGCTGGTGCCGGCGGTATAGACCGGCGGATGCTCGAGCAGCCACAGCAGCTCCTGCGCGGTACCGCCCGCCACCGCGGCGGCGCGCGCCTCCATTTGCGACAGCGCCGTAGAATAGTCGATCAAGCCATTGGAAACGCGCCATTCGGGGGGCGGGGCAGGGGTCAAGGCGGGAATCCGGCTTCGAGGGAAAGGTGCGCGGACGCACCGGATGGTCGATCGCCATGTGCGCACGCAATCGTGCCGACGCAAGAACGTGCCGCACGCGCCGGGCCGTACGGGCGGGGCGCTGAGCGGCGCGGGGCATTGGCAACCGCGTACGCCATGGTCTAACGCGAAGGCTTGGCCGGGGCGTGCCGGAACGGGGGAAGCGGGTGAAGATCAAGGTCAGCATGGGCAATGTCTGGGATCGCACGACCGACTTTCTCGGTGACCGCCTGTCCGCGATCGTGCCGATCGCACTGCTCGCGATCGTCGTGCCGACGGCGGTTTCAACGCTGATCGAGCCGGCCGCCAGGACCGGCGGCGGGACGACGGGCGGCAACGTCGCCGGGCTGATCCTCGCGATCGTCGAGCTTTGGGGTCAATTGGCGATCGTGGCCTTGGCGCTGCACCCGGAAGCCGGGCGCGGTCCGGCGCTACGCATCGCCGCGGCGCGCCTGTTGCCGCTGATCGCGATCGTCATCGTCCTGATGCTCGCCTTGTTCCTGGTCCTGCTGCCCATGCCGATCGCCCTGGCCATGAGCGGCGTCGATCTGCGCGCGGCGATGGGTCCGACACGACCGGTCGTGCCGGTGACGGCGGGCTGGTTCGTCACGCTGTATCTTCTGGTCCTGTTCCCGGTACTTCTCTTCATCGCCGCGCGCCTGCTGCTGCTCACCCCGGTGATCGTGGCGGAACGGCTCGGGCTTCGCGCCATCGCCCGGTCGTTCGCGCTCGGGCGCGGGCTGGTGTGGAAGATCCTCGGGGTGGTCATTCTCTACGCCATCGTCGCCGGGGTCGCGACGATGGCCGCCAATACGGTGTTCGGTTCGATCTTCCGCATCCTGCTGGGTGGCGACGGGGCAATGACGCTCGCCGCATTGCTCACCGCCCTGATCGCCGCGATCGTACAGGCGGTGTTCGTCGTCATGGCCGCGGCGTTCACAGCCAAGCTGTACCTCGCGGTCCGCGACGCCCGTGACCAACATGCGGTCTATGATTCGAGTGTCGAACCGGTATGAAATTGAACGTGACGCGCGTCCTGATGGACGCCTGGGCGATTTTTCGCCGCGATGGCGACCTGCTGGTGCGGGTCGCGTCGATGTTCATGTTCGTGCCGCAACTGGCGCTGCTGCTGATCGTCCCGCCGATGCCGCCGATCGTGCTGGGCCCCGACATGGGCGAGGCGGAGCAGCGCGCGCTGGCGCAGCTGCTGGCGAACTGGATCGCCAGTAACGGCGGCTGGTACCTGCTTGCCACCGTGCTGGTGCATTTCGGCACGCTCGTGATCCTGTCGCTGTACCTGCGCAGCGACCGGCCGGATGCGAAGTCGGCAATTACCGGAGCGCTGCGGTCGTTCCCGCGGTTCCTGCTGGCGATGATCATCGTCGGGCTGCCGCTCGGCATCGGCCTGTTCTGGGTATTGCTGCTGATCCCGGCACTGTATCTGGTCGGGCGGCTGATGCTGACCGGGCCGTTGCTGGCGGATCGCTCACCCGATCGCGGCATCGGCTTGCGCGCGGCGATCGGACGCAGCTGGCGGATGACCAAGGGCAACGGACTGGCACTCGCCGCGCTGGCCTCGCTTACCGTGCTGGGCGGCGTCCTGCTTGGCGCGCCGTTCGTGATGATCGACAAGGCATTGCGCGCGAACGCGCCCAATCCGCTGACGATCGCCCTGGTCGATATCGGGGCGGCGGCTGCGGTCGCGGTTAGCCTGCTCGCCGCGATCCTGATCCAGATCGCGACTTATCGCCGGTTGGGCGGGAAGGACGGTATCTGAGGCGCGGTGTCGGCCGGCAGCGCGCCGGTCAGCCGTGGATCGGGAAAGGTCTCGATCGTCCGTGAGATCGGCGTAAAGCCCGACGCGCGGTAGAAGCCGAGCGCGCCCGGATGATCCAGCGTGCAGGTGTGCAGCCACACCCGTCCGACCTCTTTCGCCCAGGCGAGCATCAGCGCCTGCGCCATCAGCCAGCGACCATGGCCCTGTCCGGTCAGTTCCGGGATCAGCCCGACATAGGAAAGCTCGCAGGCGCCCACCGTGCGGAAATCCAGTTCCAGCATGCCGACCTCGATCCCGGCCGGATCGACGACCGCGAAGATGCGGACCTGCGGATCCTGCAGGATCGCGATCAACCGCGCATCCTCCATCACCAGCCGCGAGAACCACAGCCACGGCGCGCCGACGCGGCGGAACAGCGCGCGGTATTTATCCGGCGAGGGCGTCTCCCACCGGACCAGCCGAAGCCGCGATCCGGGCAGCGGCCGGGCGGGGGGTCGCGTCGTCATTTCCAGCGTGGTGACGATCGTCGCGACCTCGTCCGGCGGTACGGCAGTTAAACTCATTGCGTGCGAGCCGTGCTATTTCGTGAGCGAAGTCGTCTTGAACGCGGTGCCGTTCTGGTGGTTGCCGTCGAACCAGACGCAATAGGCTTCCCCGTCATCGGCCCACTCGACGGTCATCACCGGACCGCCCGACTTGAGCTGAACAGTATCGCCCGCGCCGATACCATCACCGGTGTCAGCCGCCGAACCGCCATCGTCAGTGCCGATGCTCCCGGCGCCGGTGTTCCCCGCACTGATATCCACTTCCGGTCTCCCGCTTCGACGGAAGCGTATCAGTGCCGGCGCCATCGTCAAAGCGGCGCATCCGTCCCGGTTCAATCCCAGGTTGCGACCGGGGGCAGGCTCATCAGGATCGCATCGATATTTCCGCCGGTTTTCAATCCGAACAATGTTCCCCGATCATAGACCAGATTGAATTCGGCATAACGCCCGCGCCACGCGCGCATCGCCGCTAGGTCGCCCTCGTCGAACCGGTCGTTCATCCGCCGCCGGACGATTCGCGGATAGACGTCGAGGAACGACCGGCCGACATCCTGCGTGAACGCGAAGTTTTCGGCGAAATCGCCTTCCAGATGATCGAAGAAGATGCCGCCGACACCGCGATGCACCTGCCGATGCGGGATGTAGAAATAGTCGTCCGCCCATTTGCTGAAGCGGGCATAGTCGCTGACCGGATGCGCATCGCAAGCGGCTTTCAGCGTCGCATGGAAATCGCCCGTATCGGCGTCCTGCGGTAGCGGCGGGTTGAGATCCGCGCCGCCGCCGAACCAGCGCTTGGTCGTGGCGAGGAAACGGCAGTTCATATGGACGGCGGGAACGTGCGGGTTCGCCATGTGCGCGACCAGGCTGATGCCGGTGGCGAAGAATGCGGGATCGTCCGCCGCACCGTTGATCGACTTGGCGAAATCGCCTTCCAGCGTGCCGCCGACGGTCGAGACGTTGACTCCGACCTTCTCGAACACCTTGCCCTTCATCACCCCGCGCACGCCACCACCACCGGGCACGCCGCTGGGATCGGTACGGTCCCACGCGATATAGTTGAAATTGGCATCGGATCCGGCCTCGCGTTCGATCGCGACGAATTCGGCGCAGATCTGGTCGCGCAGGCTTTCGAACCAGGCGCGGGCGGTAAGCTGTTCTTGGTCGAGAAGAAGATTCGCGGTCATACCTGCCCCTTATCCGTTCGGTTCGAGCGAAGTCGAGAACTCGGTGTCTCGACTGCGCTCGACTGCGCTCGACGTGAATGGCGAGGAGGGCGGGGCGAACGGGAAGGAGGCGATACGAACGCTCGTGGACAACTCCCTCCGTCAGCCTTTGGCCCTTGCCAACCCGAGGAAGTTCTATTCCGGCCAGCCGCCGGTCTGCCGCAAAGCCTCGGCGGCGACGATTCCCGCCGATACCGAGATGTTCAGCGATCGCATTCCAGGGCGCATCGGGATGACGACGCGCATGTCGGCGCGGTCGTGCACGTCGTCGGGCACGCCTGCCCCCTCGCTGCCCATCAACAATATGTCGTCGTCGGCGAACGCCGCATCGTGCAGGCGGACCGCACCCTTCGTCGTCAGCAATACGATCCGGCCGCCCGCCTGCGCCGCAAAGGCCGCCCAGTCGGCGTGGCGGACGACATCCACCGCACCGACATAATCCATGCCCGATCGGGCCAGCGCCTTGTCGCTCCAGGCGAATCCCATCGGTTCGATCAGATCGACGCCGATCCCCAGGCAAGCGGCGGTGCGGAGAATGGCGCCGACATTGCCGGCAATATCGGGCTGGTACAGGGCGATGCGCATCCGCGGACAAATCGCACACGCGACGGCCCTGTAACAATAGGGCTAAAATGCTGTTGGCAAAGGCGCACTCCCGCGTCTATCAGCACGCCAGCCTCCGCGGGAACGGAGGATCGGGGACGCATACTCTTTTCGTGGCATATGCGGCTCCGATGAATCGCCGGATAAGTTGCAAGGGCAAGTGCATGGCAAGTGTGGATACCGCTGTACCCCCCGGTGAAGATCCGGCCCCCTATCACGAGGAGGTCTCGGATCCCCGTCGGCGGGATTTCATCAATATCGCCGCGGTCTCCTGGATCGGGGTTGGCGGTGCCGTCGTCGTGCTGCCGCTCATCAACCAGATGAACCCGAGCGCAGACGTGCTGGCGCAGGCCACCACCGAGATCGACCTGTCGAAGATCACGCCGGGCCAGGCGATCAAGACGAGTTTCCGCAAGCAGCCGCTGTTCGTGCGCAACCTGACACCGAAGGAGATCGCCGAGGCGGACGCCGTTCCGCTCAGCGAATTGCGCGATCCCCAGACGCTCGAGCAGCGGACGAAGGAAGGCAAGAAGAACTGGCTGATCACGATGGGTGTCTGCACCCATCTCGGCTGCGTTCCGCTCGGTGCGGGCGAGGGCGAGAATCGCGGTCCGTTCGGCGGCTATTTCTGCCCGTGCCACGGTTCGGCCTACGACACCGCCGCGCGTATTCGCAAAGGTCCGGCGCCGCTGAACCTGCACGTGCCGGACTACAAGTTTTCGTCGGACACGACGGTCACCGTCGGTTGAGGATCCAGATATGAGCTTTCCCTGGGCCAAGCATTACGCACCGACCAATCCATTCATGAAGTGGATGGACGAACGGCTGCCCGTTCCGCGTCTCGTCTACAACGCCGTCGGCGCGGGCTATCCCGTCCCGCGCAACCTCAATTATTTCTGGAACTTCGGCGTGCTCGCGGGCGCGGCGCTCGGCATCCAGATCATCACCGGCATCGTGCTGGCGATGCATTATGCGGCCAATGGCGGCGTGGCGTTCGATTCGGTCGAACATATCATGCGCGACGTCAATGCCGGCTGGTTCCTGCGCTATGCGCACGCCAACGGCGCGTCGATGTTCTTCATCGTAGTCTATCTGCACATCTTCCGCGGGCTCTATTACGGTTCCTACAAGGCGCCGCGAGAGATGGTCTGGCTGCTCGGCGTCACCATCTTCCTGCTGATGATGGCCACCGCGTTCATGGGCTACGTGCTGCCCTGGGGCCAGATGAGCTTCTGGGGGGCGCAGGTCATCACCGGCTTCTTCTCGGCGATACCCGGGGTCGGCGAAACGATCCGCGTGTGGCTGCTGGGCGGCTTCGCTCCGGACGATGCGGCGCTGAACCGCTTCTTCTCGCTGCACTATCTGCTGCCGTTCGTGATTGCCGCGGTGATCATCCTGCACATCTGGGCGCTGCACATTCCGGGGTCGAACAACCCGACCGGCGTGGAAGTGAAGGGCGAGCAGGACACGGTTCCGTTCCACCCCTATTACACCGCGAAGGACGGCTTCGGGCTCGGCATCTTCCTGCTCGTGTTCGCCGGCCTGCTGTTCTTCTATCCGAACTATCTCGGTCACCCGGACAATTACATCCCGGCCAACCCGCTCTCGACCCCGGCGCACATCGTTCCGGAATGGTATTTCTGGCCGTTCTACGCGATCCTGCGCGCCTTCACCGCAGACTTCATCCTGCCGGCGAAGCTGTGGGGCGTGCTCGCGATGTTCGGCTCGATCCTCCTGCTGTTCTTCCTCCCCTGGCTGGACAGCTCGCCGGTCCGCTCGAACAATTACCGGCCCAAGGCGCGGATCGCGTTCTGGATCCTGGTGCTCGACGTGCTGGTGCTCGGCTATTGCGGCGGTTCGCCGGCGGATCCGGCGTACGTCATCGCCAGCCAGATCGCATCGATCTATTATTTCGCACATTTCCTGATCATCCTGCCGATGATCTCGCGCTCGGAACGGCCGTTGCCGCTGCCCAATTCGATCACCGAAGCGGTGCTGGCGAATCACGGCGGGACTAGCCCGGCACAGACCGCGCTCGCGTAAGCGAACAAGAGGGGTATCGACATGGTTCGCTTTATCGCAATGCTCGTGGGGATCGCCTTTGCCGGCGTTCTCGCGATCGCGCTGTTCGGCAGCGTGACGGGGGTGATCACCGATCCGCCGCCCGCCACGGCCGAGCATGAATTCCATCTGCATCCACGGGAGCTAGACCTGGCCAGCAACGGCCCGTTCGGCAAGTTCGACATGCGCCAGGTCCAGCGCGGCATGCAGGTGTACAAGGAGGTCTGCTCCGCCTGTCACTCGCTGCGTCTGGTGTCGTTCCGCGATATCAAGGACATGGGCTATAGCGACGCGCAGGTGAAGGTGTTCGCGGCAAGCTACGACAACATCCCGTCGATCAACCCGGACACGGGTGAAGTCGCCACGCGCAAGGGCGTTCCGTCGGATCGCTTCCCGTCGCCGTTCGCCAACGAAGTCGCCGCCCGCGCCGCGAACAACAACGCGCTGCCACCGGATCTTTCGCTGATGACCAAGGCGCGTCACGACGGCCCGGCATACATCTATTCGCTGCTGACCGGCTATCGCAACCAGCCGGCCGAACTGCTCAAGAAGTTCCCGGACGCCAAGACCCCTCCGGGGCTGCACTACAACCCGTATTTCGCGAACCTCAACATCGCGATGACGCCGCCGCTGACCGCCGATGGTCAGGTGACCTATACCGACGGCACCAAGTCGACGGTCGACCAGATGGCGAAGGACGTCGCGGCCTTCCTCTCCTGGACCGCGGAACCCCGTCTGCAGGCGCGGCACACTGCGGGCTTTGCGGCGATGCTGTTCCTGGCGATCTTCTGCTTCCTCGCCTACGGCGCGTATCAGAACGTCTGGCGCAACGTTAAGCATTGATCCTTCGGGGCGGGGCGCCCGGTAGACTGCGTCCCACCGATAGACACTCCCACAAGGGGCGGAACGAAAACGTTCCGCCCCTTGTTTTGTTGGCATTCCCGCGGCGCATCGGACGCCGCGCTCCGCGCTCTGGAGATGCGACATGGTCATCACGAAAATGAAGCTGGCCGCCTTGGGCCTGATCGCCGCCGTCGGCCTTGGCGGCTGCACCGACGGCTATGGCTATAGCGGCGTCAATGTCGGTTATAACGGCGGTTATGGCGGCTATGGCGACGGCTATTACGGCGACGATTATTACGGCGCGGGCTATGGCGGTGGCTATTATCCCGCCGGGCTGACGAGCAGCTATTTCGGCTGGTACGGCGACTATTATTATCCCGGCACCGGCTATTACGTCTATGGCCGCGACCGTCGGCCGTATCGCTGGAGCGATCAGCAACGCCGTTATTGGGAAGGCCGGCGTGGGCCGAACCGCAACTGGGGCAACGGCCAGGGCCGTCCGAACTGGCAGGGCTTCAACGGCAATCAGGGACGACCCGGCTTCAACGGCACCCAAGGCCGCCCGGGCTTCAACGGTGATGGCCGACCCGGTTTCAACCGCGGCGACCGCGGCAACCGCCCGGATTTCAACGGCACGCGTCCGGACCGGCCGGCCTTTACCGGTAATCGTCCCGACCGTGGCGGGGATCGCCCGGGCTGGCGTGGCAACCGGCAGGGTTTCCAGCCCGGCCAGACGGCACAGCCGCAGGTGCAGCGGGAAGGTCGCCCGGCGATGGGCCAACGCTCGTTCGAGGGGCGGCCGCAGGGCAATGCCGGCCGTGGCGGCGGTCGCCGGTCGCGCGACTGACCGCGCCTGACGGCAGGGCGGCTATTCGCTCGCCTTGCCGCCGCTCCGGGTGCGGATAAGACCGATCGACACGAACTTCAGCACCGCCACGTCATGCTGGTTGAACACCGTCATGCTGCTGCGATAGCTGCCCATCTCGGGTCGGCTGGAAGATGGGCGCTTGTCCAGAACCTCCGTCTCGCACCGCAGCGTGTCGCCGGGATAGACCGGCGTCAGCCAACGCAGTTCGTCGATCCCCGGCGAGCCCAGGCCGGCTTGCTCATGCGCCTTCATGTTCTCGACGACCATTGCCATCGTCATCGCGCAGGTATGCCAGCCGCTGGCCGACAACCGGCCGAAATGCGTTTGCGCCGCGGCGTCGTCGGACAGGTGGAAGGGCTGGGGATCGAACTTCGTCGCAAACGCCACGACCTCGTCGTGCGTCACCGGATGATTGCCGAAGCTGCTCTTCGTTCCGACCACGATGTCTTCGAAATACTGCACGCTGCGCTCTCCTGCCGCCGCCGCGGCATGGTCGCCGCTATCGCTTCAGTACCTGCCTAAACGGTCCATCGTCGCCGTCCAGCCCTCGCGCCGCGGGAAGGCCGATCACGTCGCGCAGCAACGGCGCGATGTCGGTATTGTCGAAGCCGGGCAGTCGCTTGCCGGGCAGGAAGGCCGGGCCATTGGCGATGAACAGGGCCGCCATGTCGGGGGAGCGATTGTCATAGCCGTGCGTGCCGGCGTGGAACGCCTTGGTCGTCGCGGTCTTCTGGATCAGCCAACCCGTCTCGGCGAGGCACAGATAGGGCGGGATGCGCGGGTTGGTGCCGTAGCGGAAGCGCGCCGGGATGTCGGCCTTGCGCCAGCACGTCATATGCGGGTGGGGCTTCAACAATGCGCGCTCCAGCGCCGCCTCATGCCCCGCAACGGCAAACAGGGCCGCATACGGCCCATATTCCAGCAGGCGATAGTCGGCCGGGCTCGCGATCGCATCCAGTGCGATCGTGCGCGCACTGTCGGTCGAGGCCATGCCGTGATCGGCAACGATGATCAGGTTGGCCGGCTGCCTGAGATCTTGCAGGCCCTGCACGAGCCAACCGATCTCCGCATCGATATGGGCGACGGCCCGGGTCATTTCCGGCGTGTGCGGGCCGTAATCGTGCCCGGCGGTGTCGACCGTGTCGAAATACAACGTGACGAAGGCGGGGCGCGTCGCCGCCGGGCGGCGGAGCCAGTCGATCACCGCATCGACACGCTGCGCCCCGGTCACCGCCTGGTTGAACTGGTGCCAATCCTCGGGGCGGGCCGCATCGATCACCGCATCGTGCTTGTCCTTCAGCATCGTGCCGCCCCAGCCGACGTTCGCGCCGGGCCAGAACATCGTCGCCGTGCGGATGCCGGCTTTCTCCGCCGTCACCCAGATCGGCTCGGCCGCGTTCCACCAGAACGGATCGTCGCTCTCCATCGTGAACGTCTCGCCCGGCCGGGCGGTATCTTCCATCGTATTGGCGACGATGCCGTGATGATCCGGCACCTCGCCGGTGACCAGCGTCCAGTGGTTCGGAAACGTCTTGGACGGGAAGGAGGGGCGCATCGCCGCGGTGACGCCGCCGGCGGCCAGAGCCGACAGGGTCGGCGTCACGCCGAGGTCGAGATAATCCGGCCGGAATCCGTCGATCGAAATGAGGATCGTGACCGGCGCCCGCATCGCCTCCGCGACCGTCGTCACGGGGATTGCCATACCCGCCGGCGCGATAGCGGCTGGAGTGGCGCACGCCGCGAGCAAGCTGCAGGCGGCGGCGATGGCGAGCACTTTGGACAGGTACATCACGGTCCCTTGAGCCCGATCTGCGACAAGATTGTGACGTCGCGTAGATCCGGCGGCGCGATCCGCCGCCGGCTTCTGGACCGGCTCAACTGTGCAGGAAATGCATCACGTCGCCGTCCTGGACGACATAGGTCTTCCCTTCCGCCCGCAGCTTGCCCGCTTCGCGTGCGCGCGCTTCGCCGCCCAACGTCACGAAGTCGGTGAAGGCGATCGTCTCGGCGCGGATGAAGCCCTTTTCGAAATCGCTGTGGATCTCGCCCGCAGCCTGCGGCGCGGTGGCGCCGACATGCGTCGTCCACGCCCGGGTTTCCTTCGGGCCGACCGTGAAGAAAGTCAGCAATTGCAGCAGCGAATACCCCGCGGTGATGACCCGCGCGAGCCCGGTCTCCTCCAACCCGAGTTCGCCAAGGAATTCGCCGCGTTCTTCCGGCGCCATCGTCGCGATCTCGGCTTCGATCGCGGCCGAGACGACGACCGCCTGCGCGCCCTCCGCCTTGGCCTTTTCGAACACGCGGGCGGACAAAGCGTTGCCGTTCGCCGCATCGCCTTCGTCGACGTTGCAGACGTACAGAACCGGCTTGCTGGTCAGCAACTGCGCCTGCGCGAACACGCGCGCTTCGTCCTCGTCCTTCGGCTGGGTCAGCCGCGCGGGCTTTCCGTCGCGCAACAACTCCAGCGCCTGGCCCAGCACGGACGCGGCGACCTTGGCCTCCTTGTCGCCCTGCGTCGCCTTCTTCTGGAACGCCGGCACGCGCTTCTCGAGCGATTCGAGATCGGACAGCATCAGTTCGGTCTCGACCGTTTCCGCGTCGGCGATCGGATCGACCTTACCCTCGACATGCGTCACGTCGGTTTCGGTGAAGCAGCGCAGTACATGGACGATCGCGTCCACCTCACGGATATTGCCGAGGAACTGGTTGCCCAGGCCTTCACCCTTGGACGCGCCACGGACCAGACCGGCGATATCGACGAAGCCCAATTGCGTTTCGATGATCTTCTGCGATCCGGCGATCGTCGCCAGCTTCTCCAGCCGCGGATCGGGCACCGCGACGTTGCCGACGTTCGGCTCGATCGTGCAGAACGGGTAATTCGCCGCCTGCGCCGCCGCCGCCTCGGTCAATGCATTGAACAGGGTCGATTTGCCGACATTCGGCAGGCCGACGATACCACAACGAAAACCCATCTTGTCGCCTTGCAATCAGTGCTGCCGGCCACGCCGACGATTGCGCCAGCCCGATAAGGGGTTCCGGTCTTTTTTGCCAGCGTCACGTGGGCGCCGGCCCGAAGCTGGCGTTCAGGAAGGCATGACGATCCGCAGCGTGCGGCGCTGACCACCCGGTGCCGCGGCGCGATCCTCGTGCATCCGCGCCAACTCGCGGTGCAGTTGCGCGATCGCGGGTGTCTCGGCGCGATCCGCCAGCGCGCGCTGTGCGGTCGATCGGCGGTGATGATAGCTCAGGTCTTCGTCACGCATCATCTTGGTCCCTGCAAGGAGGGCAAGTATACGCGACGCACCGCGACGGCACATTGATCCGCTTAAGCCTGGGCGAGACCCCGCGCGATAAATCGTATTGAGCGAAATCTATCTGCGACCCGGACGGCTCAGCCGGTGGAGCTCCCGAAATGCAGATAATTGGAGGTGAAGTCGCCGACCGATTGCAACCCGGTCCAGTCCGCGACCGTGACCGAGCGCTTGCTGCGCACGATCAGGCCGTCGATCTCAAGCGATTTGAGCGTGCGGTTGACATGGACCGCGGTCAGCCCGAGCGCGTCGCCGAGCTGTTCCTGCGTCATCGGCAGGTCGAACGTCTCGCGCGCGCCAAGCCCGGCCTTTTCGCGTCGCACCGCTACTTCGCACAGCATGTGCGCCGTGCGGCTACGCGCGTCGCGGCGACCGATATTGGCGATCCATTCGCGCATGATCGACGCCTCGACCAGCGATTCGCGCCACATGGCCCGGCTGATCTTCTGGTTCGTCATCGCAAGCGCGATCAGGTCCTGCACCGGAATCGTCATCAGCGTCGCGGCGGTGAGTGCCTGGATGTTGTGATCGGCATAATCGAGCAGCATGTTCTGCACGTCGACGAAGTCGGTCGGGACATGGATGGATACGATCTGGCGCCCGCCATCGCCGACGATCTTGTGGCGATAGACATAGCCGTTGAGCAGGAACGCACAGAATTTCGGGCGATCGCCTTCGCGCAGGACATATTGTCCCGGCTCTATTTCCCGCTGAGTGAAGTCGAGCCCGGACAACGCCTTATATTCGGCCGATCCCAGGTCGTCATGGGAGTTGAGTCGCTGAAAGATACGGTCGAGGGTCGATAATTCAGCCAAAGTCGTCCTTCCTATCCGGAAGAGGCGGCTGGCTCCCTAGCAGAGCCGGCAATTCCGTGACCTTACGGCTAATTCAAGTGCGCGGGTTGGTCGTTGATTTGAACGATGATGAATCGGTACAACATTTGTTGTTCGTCAGGTCGGCGTCTCGATCGATACGCCGTCGCAAAACGCGAGCGTATGACGAAACTCGCCGTCTTTAGACTGGATGTCGATCGCCCGATCCAGCCTGATCCATCCGGTTTCGCGAAGTTCGTGCGCGACGATATGCCGTACGTGTCGCAAGCCTTCCCGCAGCGCGGCCTCGTCGTCGACGAAGAGCGCGCCTTCGAAATCCTGTATCCGACCCGTGTTTTCAACCAGGTGGAAGTAAAACCGGCGCATTGTCCCTCCGTTCGGCGGGAGCGCTAAGGGTCTCTCAGTCGTCGCGGCCTGAAGGTCCTATACGACGATATATGTTAAACAGCGGGGGCGCACAAATGTTCCGGAGAACGTCCGGGATCACGCCGTCCCGCCAGTCAATTCGATCGCGACGGTGAACATTATTTTTTCATCGTCGTCGGTGACTTCGACTTTGAACTCGGACGCGTCGTCAAGCACGTGCGGATTGTCGCCAAGATAATTGCCGGCAAACTTTATCGCCTGAATACGAGCTTCGGTGAGCGATGCCAATTCCGTGCCTTCCTCATCCACCTCAAGAAAGTGATCGTTGAGGTTGAAATGATAAATCGGCATCGGTCGTCCTCCTTCGGATCGCCCGTCTTGTAATCGGCTCGAAATCGGCCCCACAATGATTTCGATTATATTTTCGATTCAGCGATAGTTGAAGCTGATGCTGATCCGATCCTGCTTGCCGTCGCCGGGCGGAACTTCATGCCGCAACCAGCTTTCCCATAACAGGATCGTTCCAACCTCCGGCGTGACGTAGACGAAGCTCCTCAAGTCTTCGGGCGCATCCTCGGCGCGGGTCGGGGCGGCCATCATCATCGGCAGCCGCGGATCCTCAAGCTTCAGCCCGGCCGCGCCGTCCGGCAGCGCGACATAGATCGTGCCGGAAACGACAGAATGCGGGTGGATGTGGCCGCTATGCGCGCCCTTGGGCTTCATTACGTTGACCCACAGGCTATCGAGCTTCAGCTTCTTGCCGCCCAGATCGAACGCACAGGCCCTGGCGAACGCGGCGACATGCTTGTTGAGGTGCCGCACCAGATCGCCGAACGCCGGATCTCGGTACGGCAGGTCGTCCAGCGATGCGTAGGACGTATATCCGCGATAGCCATGCGCCTTCGACCACGCCCGCCCGGCCTCATCGTCTTCGGACAGCGAGCGGCATGCCCGGTCGAGGTCGTCGATCAGTGCGACATCGCCAAGCGGCGCATCGTACAGGCGGGTGGCGAACAGCGAGCGTGTGGTCATGGCCGCGCCCGTATCAGCCGCGCGGGGTTCACGCCAGCCGGACGGCGACGTCGCTCATGAACCGTCCGTCGTCGCCTGCCGCCAGCCACGGTGCCTCGGCGGAGATCGCGCCGAGCAGGTCGGACAGCGGGTCCATCTCCGCCTTGGCGTAATTGCCGAGCACATAGCCGTGGACACGATCCTTGTGTCCGGGATGACCGATGCCGATCCGCACGCGCCGGAAATCCGGGCCGAGATGCTGGTCGATCGATCGCAGGCCGTTATGCCCGGCAGTGCCGCCGCCGGTCTTCACCTTGACCTTGAACGGCGCGAGATCGAGTTCGTCATGGAATACGGTCAGCGCGTCCATGTCGAGCTTGTAGAAGCGCAAGGCCTCGCCCACCGAACGGCCGCTTTCGTTCATGAACGTCGCCGGTTTCAGCAGCAGCACCTTCTGCGTGCCGACCCGGCCCTCCTGCGTCCAGCCGAGGAACTGCTTCTTTACCGGCGCGAAGCCGTACATGTCGGCGATCGTATCGGCGACCATGAAGCCGACATTGTGCCGGTTGAGCGCATATTGCGTACCCGGATTTCCGAGACCGACCCAGAGTTGCATGGTCTTCCTATCGCGCGATCAGGTGAAACGGCCGCGTTGAAACGTCGGATTTGAACTGGCGGAATGAAAAAGGGCAGCGGAAACGGATATCCGTTGCCGCTGCCCCGATTCGCGTCCGGAACGTGCGATTACTCGCCCTTATCCTCGCCCTCGGCAGCGTCGTCGGCCTCGGCCGTCGCATCGGCGGCTTCGGCAGCCTGTGCTTCGGAGACTTCAGCGTCCAGCGCATCGTCTTCGGCGGTCGGCACGGTCGGCGGAACGATCGTCGCGATGGTGAAGTCGCGGTCGGTGATCGCCGGCTGAACGCCCTTCGGCAGTTCGATGTTCGAGATGTGGATCGAATCGCCGATTTCGCGACCCTTGAGCGAGATCGTGATCTCACCCGGGATCTGCGAGGCGTCGCATACCAGCTCGATTTCGTGCTGGACGATGTTCAGCACGCCGTTGCCCTTGGCGATGCCCGGCGATTCTTCCTCGTCGGTGAACACGACCGGGACGGAGACGTGCACCGTGGTGTGCTCGCCGATACGCAGGAAGTCGACATGGACGGGACGATCCGTCACTGCGTCGAACGCGACATCCTTGGGCAGCGTCAGTGTGGCCTTGCCGCCGACCTGGATCGACACCGTGGAATTCATGAAATGCCCGGTCATCAAGGCGCGCATCAGCGCCTTTTCCTCGAGATGAATCGAGATCGGGTCTTGCTTGTTGCCGTAGATCACGGCGGGTACGCGGCCTTCGCGGCGCAACAAACGGGAGGCTCCCTTGCCAACCTGTTCGCGCGTCTCGGCTGCGAGCGTCAGTTGTTCGCTCATCATAATGCTCCGAAATGCAGGTTCAAATTCCGCCCCAGGCCTCCAGGGATGACCCTGACGCGGAAGCGCGCGCCTCTAAGCGAAAGCGCCGCCGAAAGCAAGGCGGGAGCCATTTGCTTCTCCCTTCCCTGCAAGGGAGGGCGCCAGTTGCTTCTCCCCTCCCTTGCAGGGAGGGGCCGGGGGTGGGTGGAGGCCTGGCGATACGGTAGGGTCAAAGCCCTTGGGCATCCGTATCGCCAAGCCCGGACCCACCCCCAACCCCTCCCTTGAAGGGAGGGGAGCAAGGTGGAGCCTACTGGACCCGCTGCACGCGCAAACCCCTCGCGACAAGCATCGCGATCACCGAGTCCCGGCCGACCAGATGCCCGGCACCCACCGCCACCAGCACCCGTCCGGGCACGCGCATCCGCCGCGCGATCCACGCCGTCCACCGCCTGTTGCGGTCCGTTACCAGCACCCGTTGCAAATCCGGCGCGTCGCGAAAGCCCGGTTCGAGCCGCGCCGCCAGCGCGCCGACGTCGCCCGTCTCCCACGCCCGAACCGTCGCGTCATAGTCGCCGGGATCGGACAGCGTCCGCGCCAGCATCCGGCGTTGCGCGTCTTCGGGAAGCGCGTTGAACAGCGCAAGCTGCCCGGCCTGCGTTTCCAGCGCCCGATGCGCCCGTCCGGCGAAGCGGGCCGCCAGTGTCTCCTCCAAACCGTGCTCGCTCGACGCGCCGGTCGCGCGGATCGGCCCGCCGGCGAGCGTCACTGCCGCCGCCCAAGTGCGCAGCCCGTTCAGCGTCTCGACCGAAACCCCCGCTGCCTCCGCAGCCGCGCCGAGCGCCTCGTGCTGCGATGCACCGACGCGCTGCGAGATCGGCGGCAACCCCGTCGCACCGGCATATCGCGCGAACGTCGCGGCGCTCGCCGCGGGCGGGGCCGGGGGTATCTCCGTCACCAGCGTGTCCGCCGTCGCCAGCGCATGCGCGATCGCTGGCGTTTGCCACTCCACGCCCGACGGCAGCGCGTGGATCGTCCCGAGCAGCCAGATCTCGGTATCGCCGTCCGCGACCCGCCACATCGCCGGCCGTGCCTCGATCCTCGGCGGGCCGCACCCGGCCAATAAAGCCGCCAGCGCAAGCGCGAGCAGCGCAGCGCACCGCCGCCTGCTGCGTGCGATCAATATGCGATCCGCACGGACCGGACGCGCCTTTTCTTCAGTTCGTCCAGCACGCTGTTCTTGCCCGCCAGGTGCCCCGCACCGACCGCGACGAACACCACGCCCGGCTGGTCGAGCCGGTGCTTGATCCAGTCCGCCCAGCGCTTGTTGCGATCCAGCAGCAGCACCTTGGCGACTTCCGGGCTGTCCTTCATGTCGCTGTTCATCGAGTCGGCAAGTTCCTTCGGCTTGCCCTGCGTCCAGTCGGCGACCATCTCGTTCAGCTTCGGCGCGACGCTCGGCAGGTCCTTCACCGTGCTGGTCAGGAACTTGACCTGCACGGTCTCCGGTAATGTCGCGAAATAGCCCAGTTGCTGTTCGGCGGTTTCCAGCCCGATCACCTGCTTGCCGGCACTCCCGGCCGCGGCGGTCAGCACCGTTTCGGGCCCGTTCGCCGGATCGTATCCGAGTTTCAGGATCGGCATCAGCGTCAGGTTGGTGGCCGCCAGCCACGGCTGGAATCGGTCGAACGTCGTCGCCGGCAGGCCGAGATCGGTCACCGCCTTGACATAGGCCGGACGATCCTTGGCCGGCAGCCGCTCGGTCAAGGTCGGGCCGGTCGGGGCGGTGCCGAGCTTCATCACCAGCGCCTGCATTACTGGCGTCGGTGGGGCGACCATCTCCAGCACCAGTTGCTGGCTGGAATCGAACGCCGTCTTCACCGCCTCGTCGAACCATTGCACGCCGGGCTTCAGCACGTGAATCGTGCCGAACAGATAGATCGTCGTGTCGGCATCCCTGACCACCCACAAAGCGGGATCTGCCGGGATCGCGGCAGCGGTGGCCGGGGCGGGGGCAGGCTTGGGGACGGCGGGCGGGGCGGTCTGCGCGACCGACGGAGCGGACAACATCAGGGCGAAGGCGGCGAGCGGGCGGCGTAGCATCATGCCCGATCCTCTACCCGCCCCACGCGCGGATGCAACGCACGGGAATTAACCCTATCCGCTCACTGCGTTCCCGCGCCCCCACCGGTTGACCGTCTATCAGCCTTGCGCCAAAGCGACGGCGCTTGTCCCTTTCGCACCTGCGAACGGGTCTTTTACGGGGTTTTACTTTGGGCCAGCCGCTCAGCTTCCAGCGCATGATCCTGATGCTCCACTACTATTGGAGCGAACGGGGCTGCGTCATCTTGCAGCCCTACGACATGGAAATGGGTGCCGGCACGTTCCACACCGCCACCACGCTGCGCGCACTCGGGCCGGAACCGTGGAACGCCGCGTTCGTCCAGCCGTGCCGCCGCCCGACCGACGGCCGCTATGGCGAGAACCCGAACCGGTTGCAGCATTACTATCAGTATCAGGTCATCCTGAAGCCCAGCCCGCCCGATCTGCAGGAATTGTATCTCGGTTCGCTGGCGGCGATCGGCATCGATTCCACGCTGCACGACATCCGCTTCGTCGAGGACGATTGGGAATCGCCGACGTTGGGCGCTTGGGGCCTCGGCTGGGAAGTGTGGTGCGATGGCATGGAAGTCACGCAATTCACCTATTTCCAGCAGATGGGCGGGTTCGATTGCAAGCCGGTCGCGGGCGAACTGACGTACGGCCTCGAACGGCTGGCGATGTACATCCAGAACAAGGACAGCATCTACGATCTCGCGTTCAACGATCCGGTAGAGGGTCGGGCCGAGGTCACCTACGGCGACGTCTTCCTCGAAAACGAGAAGCAGATGTCGAAATGGAATTTCGAGATCGCCGATACCGATGCGCTGTTCGACCTGTTCCGGAAGCATGTCGCGGAATGCGAGAACAGCCTCGGCGCGAACCTGCCGATCCCGGCCTACGAACAGGCGATCAAGGCCAGCCACGTCTTCAACCTGTTGCAGGCACGCGGCGTCATCTCGGTCGCCGAGCGCCAGGCCTATATGGGCCGCGTCCGCGATCTCGCGAAGGGCAGCTGCCAGGCATGGATCGACCATAATGAAGACGGCTGGCAGGCGAGATATCCGGGGTGGGTGAAGTGACCGATTTCCTGCTCGAGCTTCGCTCCGAAGAGATTCCGGCGCGGATGCAGGACAAGGCGCGCGACGATCTCGCGCGGCTGTTCGTCGCCGAACTGGGCAAGGCCGGGATCGTCGCGTCCGACATCACCACCTATGCCACGCCGCGCCGCCTGACGCTGATCGCGCGCGACCTGCCGTTCGAGACCGCCGCCGTCAGCGACGAGGTCAAGGGGCCGAAATCCAGCGCACCACCGCAGGCGCTGGAGGGTTTCCTGCGCAAGACCGGGCTGACGCGCGAGCAACTGGTCGAACGCGACGGCATCCTGTTCGCCGTCATCGACAAGCCCGGCCGCGCCACCGCGGACGTGCTGGCCGAAGCCGTCCCGGCGATCGTCCGTGCGTTCCCGTGGCCGAAATCGATGCGCTGGGGTTCCGCCAGCAGCACGACCGAAAGCCTCAAATGGGTCCGCCCGCTGCAAGGCATC
>Ga0160428_1000458_pt1 | contig 45888 bp, 50 predicted proteins | sample SolpanmetagenomM_FD_108198 | JGI IMG/M metagenome (GOLD analysis project Ga0160428, IMG submission 108198) | Solar panel surface microbial communities from Lawrence Berkeley National Laboratory, California, USA - M | ecosystem: Engineered > Built environment > Solar panel > Unclassified ... | reverse complement strand
TTCACACCCATGTGCGACTCCCGCGTTGAAATGGAAGGATATCGGTTTTGGAAACAAGGCTATTGGAAGAACTTCCTCCGCGGTGCACCATACCACATCAGCGCGCTGTACGTCGTCGATCTGAAACGCTTCCGCGCCATTGCTGCGGGCGATCGATTACGCCAACAATACCACCAACTCTCCGCCGATCCCAACAGCTTGAGCAATCTCGACCAGGATCTACCAAACCATATGCAGCATAACCTGCCCATCCATAGTCTGCCGCAGGAATGGCTCTGGTGCGAGACGTGGTGCAGTGATGAGAGTTTAGCAAGCGCAAGGACGATTGATCTGTGTAATAATCCGGAAACCAAGGAGCCCAAGTTGGATCGTGCGAGGCGACAGGTTCCCGAGTGGAATGTCTATGATGAGGAGATTGCGGCTGTTGCCAGGCGCGTTAGGGAGAGGGATGGTGCGGTGGGTGTGCAGGCTGTCAGGGAGGGAAGTGTGCAGGAGGAGGTTGTTCAAGGGGAGGGACGGAAGGAGATGGAGAAGAAAAAGAAGGGGAGGGATGAGCTGTAAATTGAGATGCGATGGTCCGGAGTAAATGGGTGGGTGAGCAAGTGACTTGATGTCAAGACTGGATTATTGGAAAGTGCTATGTCCCGTGTTTGTTGGCGGAGTATAGCGCTGATTTAGAGGCATCTTCTGCAGTTGCGTACGACTTGCATCTTGTCAGCTATCTATCTGACCATTATAGACGTAGAAGTAAGAAAGGTACAACGTCTTGCTTGGTCCGCTCGTCCGCTCCGCAGCACATGCGGCAGCACCTTCCTGATCCTACCGCCATATAATATTTATTCCAATATTGTTGCTTGCGTCTGATAGCAGTCCAGTTGCTTTAATGCGTATTTGACCACCCCATATGCCGCCCATTCTACGCGTCGCAGCTTGTCACGCAGCCCCAATCTTCCTCTCCGCCCGCGCTAGAACAAAAATGCATCTCCTTGGTCAACCAAGCAGCTCGCGCCAAAGCCAACTTAGTCGTGGGTGGGTGGGGGAGGTGGAGGCCTGCGGTGGAGGGCGGTGGGTGGGCGGGCGGACGGCGGGACGCAATCCAGTCTCCTTGCACCTGAAGATTTGCCAATCAACCACAAGCAATTCACTCATCCCATCGCACAAATATGCCGCCCATCCTCCGCGTTGCAGCTTGTCATGCAGCCCCAGTATTCTTTTCCGCGCGCGCTACGACAGAAAAATGCGTCTCTCTGGTCAAGCAAGCAGCTCGCACCAAAGCCAACTTAGTCGTCTTCCCCGAGACTTTCATCCCTGCCTTTCCCGTTTGGTCATCACTTCGCCCGCCTACAGAAACGCACGATTTCTTCAAGCGTATGGCCAAAGAATCCATCTACATCGACGGCGAAGAACTGCAAGCTATCCGCGAGGTCGCTAAACAATGCAACGTCATGGTCAGCGTCGGCGTCTCTGAGAAAGTCCATTACTCTGCAGCGACACTGTTTAACGCCAACGTACTGATCGGAAGCAATGGTGATGTTTTAGTGCATCACAGAAAGCTCATGCCGACTTTCTTCGAAAAGCTGACGTGGTCGCCTGGTGATGGACATGGGCTGCGCGTAGCAGACACGCAGTTTGGCAAGATTGGCGCCCTGATCTGTGGTGAGAACACGAATCCGCTGGCTAGATATGCGCTTATGGCGCAAGGCGAACAAGTGCACATTTCGACGTGGCCGGCAGTGTGGCCGACTCGAGTGGTTAGTGAGGCTACCACGACAGCATCGACGAGCTTGGTAGAGGGTGTATCGACGAGCCAGTCGCCTATCGCAACAGGCGCGAAAACGAAGAACTACGACAACGTCGCCGCGAATCGGATGCGAGCGGCGGCCCACTGCTTCGAAGCCAAATGTTTCGGCGTCATGACTTCTGGTTTTCTAGACGCCGGTGCAATCAGAGAAATCGCTCATGGTGCAAGCGACTCCCAGCTTATAACACAAGCCTTTGAACGCTCTCCTCGTGGCGCAACCATGTTTCTAGATCCTACTGGTACACTTTTGCCTGGCTTCATGGCGGATAGTGATGGGGCGGTAATGCGGCAAGATGTTGAGTTTTTGCAGAATGAGGAAGGTATACTTTATGCGGATTTGGATATGGACGATTGTATCGAGGGTAAGCAGTATCATGATGTTGTTGGAGGGTATCAAAGGCTTGATGTATTTCAGCTTAAGGTGGATCGATCAAGGAGAAGTCCTGCGGTGTTTGAGGAGGGGGATTGGGTGCAGTGACGTGCGAAGAGCGAGAAGCTCATAAGAAGCTGAGGTCCTTTCACGAAGCCCGACCTCTCCTCCAATCCCTTGCAAAGCTCATCGAGACCTTGAGCATGTCCGCCACAACATCCAGCGACTTCACGTGGTCAACGTGGTTGCTGACAAAGAGAAGGACCATTTCAGATTTGAGCCAACGCTTGTCTAGCAGGCCAGATAGCCTTCTGCCAGCAAAAGCGAAGGAGAGGCAAAGAGAAGCACGCACGTTGAAGAGCTATGCGAATGATCGTGGAAGAAGACGATGTATTATATTGCGAGACTTCACGCATATCAATCAACTACCTCTCTATGATAGAGTAATACATTACAATATACTGGGGGTTCCAGCTTGAATCTTGGCTGCGAAGCACGAGGGATAACATCATGAGCAGTTTGACAGCAAACATGCCTATCAGGATGATGGTCTATTGGAGAACTCACCACTTCCACACGTTCTGTGGCAGCTCTTGCAGCATGCCTTCGCTGCAACAGTCGATCTATCGAAGGGAGAGAAGATTCTACAGAAGCCTGGTACATGGATACATACATGTAGCACGACCAGCAAACACAAAAGTTACATGCTGAAGGATAGCGCGTACTTGACCAGAACCACTCATAACCCGAAGCTAAATTTTTTAATGTTCAGATGTCTCACTGTATGCTTATCATCAATGGCAAAAAACGCTCTTTCATCTCATTGGTTCTGAGCCGAGCTCCTGAGACATGTCAGCACTCTAATTTGGAGGTTACGGATCAAAAGAGTTGCGAGAGGCAAGAAAGCAAAGTATGCTTACAAGTAACAGCATGTTTTCCATAAGCTTCTTCTTCATCTCTTGGTCTTCTCAACTTCTTACATCCTCTTCCATCACATTTGCACAGCACTCTCCGTAACACTTCGCTCCGAGCAAGGCGGACCTCAAGATGTTAACCCTCATTATTGACTTCATCAAGAGCGTGTGCCATGACTTTCATCTTTCCATCAGCTACAGCTTCATCACTCTCTTGATCCTGTTAGCCTCAGCTTCGTATGGCAATTACCATCTCTACTTCCACCGTCTCGCCAAGGTCCCAGGTCCTCGCATCGCCGCTTTGACTCGTCTCTACTTGGTCTACCACATTCGTTTCAGCAACATGTTAGACGTGACTGTCAAACTGCACAGAAAATACGGTTCGAGTGTCAGAATCGCACCTAACGAGGTCTCATTCGACAATGCTGAAGCTAGTAAGAAGATCTACAGTAAGTAGTCCGCACGCGCGATACCCACTGAAATCAAAAACATGGCATTGACGAATATGTTGTGAACAGGCGCCGGTGGACAATTCTACAAAGCAGACTTCTACGATGCTGCCAAAGAGACTCCAAGTTCTATCTGAACGACAAAGACGATCGTTGGGATCTTTTCGCTGAGGGGAACATGCCTTTGCACCGCGTCCGGCGTCGCTATGTAGGACCATTGTACACTATGCCGGCAATGAAGCAGCATGAATACCATGTCGACACTGTCGTTCGCAAACTGGTAGCGGGACTCACTGCCGCCTGTGCCGGTCAAGTCGTCGTACTGGATGACTGGATCCACTTCTACGTCTTGGGTGAGGATCGTGACAGGAAGTGAAGACTCGAGGTTTAACTTTCAGGCTGACACCTTGTTAGATGTCCTTGCGCAGATGACCTTCGCTCAGAACCCAGGCTACATCTCGCACGGTGCGGATGGTGAATCACTTGTGCATTCTGTTAGTTTCTGGATGAGATTGAGTCTTTGTGGGCAATGGGTTTCGACTACCTACCTTATGCACATGTTCGACTTTGTCAAACGTGCTTTCATCTCTCCTATTCTGAGCAAGTTCAAGACAGTCAAGGTCTCGAAAATGCCTAGACTCTTCGTGGTATGTTTGTCATCATTTGCGGTACAAGTACCCAGATGCTGACTCCAAGCTTGACGACGATGCAGCATACATCAACTACGACGACATCGTCACAGCCTTGCCCTACCTCTCCGCCTGCATCAAAGAAGCCAGGCGTCTCCACCCCGTCATCGCAATGAACATGGTCCGCAAAGTTCCTGCCCCTGGCACACAAATCAACGGTAGCGTCCTCCCTGCAGGCACAATTGTCGGCGTGAATCCTCATGCATATAACCTTGATGCTGCCTGCTTTGGTGCTGATGCAAACGACTTCAAGCCGGAGCGTTGGATGTCCACTGACACCTCAGACAATGAGAACGAAGAAGCTGCCACTGCCGGTGCTGGTGCTGCTGCTGCATGGGACCACTACAAGCTTAATTGGGGTGGCCCTTCACGTATCTGTCCAGGTCAACACATGGCTCGGCTCATCATGGTGAAGATGCTGTTTGTGCTGTTCAGAAGTGTCAGATTGGACATTGTCGATGGCGGACACATCAGTAAAGGGTTTCTGGGCAGGATGGTGGGTGTCAAGGTCAGACTTGTGGTTGATTCTGTCACGGTCGGAGGGGAGACGGGTGTTGTTGGTCGTGGTAAGATGAATTGAGAAACGCCGATTCAGGCGAGGCTGTGAGACGTGAGGTTTATGGACTGAATACATGGAATGATGAGCACGAGAAGGCAGCATCTAGGTTGACAAGAAGCCTGCAAAGAAAGAAAGCGTGCCTGAGACACCTCACCGTAGCCGTCGTGCAGTCTGATTATCACGCGCATGTACATACAATGTACCAATGCACGAGCCTCAATATCCTGTCAATCCTGGCAGATCATCCTTTTACTAACGCAGTAGCCGAGAGTGGGCGATCAGGCACACCACACCCTGGATCACTTCGCCTCGACTTGTCTGGAGCCGCAATAATGAACCCCGATCGTCATGACAGACCTCGACTAGAGCTCGAGCAACTGGGCACGGTGCAAGTATGGAGCCGACTAAATATTTCAGACAAAATGCAGTAGTGGCACAAGTTACAAAGTCAGCTGCTTCAAAGGCGGAGGGAGAGAGGTGGAAAATAGCAGCCAAGTGTGGGAAAAGGGGTCAAGTGCTCAAACAAGAAGCTGCTTGCGGACATCACCTCATCCACGCCGTCATTTGCCCATCGTCTATCCCTCGCTTGACGGTGCAATGTTCTGCCAACCCCAAGCCGGATGAAACACTACATAATCTGCTAAAACATGCCTAGCTTTAACGTCTGTTGGACTTTCGACCGGCAAAAGTCTGAGTGATACATTGCCCCACTGCTAGGTGGCCTCATGCTGCACATCCTCCACCCTTCACTTCTCGACCCCGCCCTAGCCTCCACAATCATGCATAATTCTATGGTATAGCGTGCGGGGAAAGGATAAATGAAGGTCGAGGCGAAGTAGCACCACAGGCACGATATACAATATAAGATGTGCTTAGCCACCCTCCCTTCTACTTGATCAATCAGCTCATTCTTTTGATACTGACAGACCGTAGACATGCTGTCTTCAGCTCTCCTCTTGCTTTTGGCCACTGCGCACCTGGCTCTTGCAGCACCAACTGTTGCACCTGCAGTCTTCACAGTCTCCAGTGCTGTGGGCAACAAGGTATGCTATACATTTGACCTGTTCTCGCAGACAGACACTCATATCTCTTGTAGACCTCGCCCTACCAATACGGAATCATTTTCGAGGATATCAACCACTCCGGTGATGGAGGTATCTACGCAGAATTGATCATGAACCGTGCGTTCCAGTCACCAAACCAGAACATCTCGGCAGCATCAATCGCACCATGGACTTCTCCAAGCGGTGCCCAGCTGTCTCTTGCAAACAGCGGCGTAACTCTCAGCTCTGCCCTCAAAACCTACCTCCACGTCCCTGCCAGTACCGGCACCGTCAGCGTTGCTAACCCTGGATACTGGGGTATTGACGTTTCACCCGTAACTTACAAGGGTGAATTCTACGTTCGTGGAGCTTACTCTGGCAACTTTGTTGCTTCTCTCGTCGGACTGGGCAATGTCACCTATGCTAGCACTACCATCCCTGGTGCGTCCGTCGATGGATCTTGGACACATTTCACCTACACTCTCCAGCCCAGTGCTGCTGCTCCCAACACAAACAACTCTCTCGTCATCTCCTTTGACGGCTCCAAGGCCAGCGGTGGTGCTCTCAACTTCAACTTCATCAGTTTGTTCCCTCCTACCTACAAGGCTACTCCCAACGGCATGCGCATCGACCTTGCTGAGGCACTCGCTGCACTCTCACCCTCTTTCAACCGCTTCCCTGGTGGCAACAACATGGAAGGAAATGGTCCTCTTGTCGGCAGCCCTGCGCTTCCCTGGAATTTGACCGTCGGACCTCTCATCGACCGTCCTGGCCATGAAGGTGCTTGGGGATACTTCAACACAGATGGTTTCGGTCTGAACGAGCAGTTCCAGTGGTGCAAAGACATGGACATGCTGCCTGTGCTTGCTATTCCCGACGGTCACTACATTGATGGCGAAGTCGTCGAACCACAGGACCTTCAGCCATGGATCCAGTCTGCTATTGACGAGGTCCACTACTTCGTCGACCCTATTACAACCGCAGCTGGTGCTAAACGTGCTTCTGATGGATACCCAGACCCATGGCCTCTTCACTACGTCGAGATCGGAAACGAGGACAACTTGTTCAACGGTACCGCTTCTTACCTCGAGTACAGATGGCAAGCTTTCTACGATGCTCTCCACGCTGAATTCCCCGACATGAAGCTCATTGCTTCCACTCCTTATGTCACTCCTCCTTCTGGCCAGCTCAACGACTACCACGTCTACTCCACCCCTGACGGCATGGTCTCCCAGTACAACTACTTCGACCAGAACAGCACTGACACCATGACAATGATCGGAGAGTACGCAACTGTTGACCCTAATCCCGAGGTCGACTGGTCAAGCCCTCTCTACCCTCACCCCTTCTGGGCCGGGTCTGTTGGTGAAGCCGTCTTCCTTATTGGTGCCGAACGCAACGCCGGCAAGATCTTTGGTGCGGGTATGTTTTGGAACACCATTCTTCTATCACATCACGGAACACTGACATTCATTTTCATAGCATTCGCACCGATTCTCGCCAATGTCAACGCCGAGAACTGGTTGAACAACCTCATCTACTACAATGCCAACTGGGCAATGGACGTCCTTTCCACTTCATGGCACGTGCTCAACCTCATCGCCAACATCCGCATGACCGAAACTCACCCCGTCGTGTCAACTGCACCCACTGGTCCCCTTTACTGGGTCGCTGGTGAGAACACCGACAGTGGCTCGTACATTTTTAAAGGTATGTACTGAAATCCTTCCATCCCTTCAGCACCAACATGGACTGACATTTTCACGCTTAGCCGCAACCTACAACACAACAGCCAACATGACCTCCTTCAACGTCCCCGTCACCGTCTCCTTCCCCAACACCCGCCCCGGCGCCGCCGCCAACCTCACCGTCCTCACCGCTCCAGACCCATACTCCTTCAACGCTATGGGCAAACCCAACGTCGTCAACTCCGCGACCACCGTCCTCCGCGCCGATTGGCAGGGCAAGTACAGCTTCACGCTGCCTAACCTTGCTGTTGCTGTGCTGGCTACGCAACCTGTTGTTGCTGGTGGACCTCCTGGTCGGCCTTGGGGTATGCCATGGGGTGGGTTCGGTGGATTTGGTGGATGTAAGGCTGGAAATGGAAATAAGGGATGGGGTGGATGGGGCCAACATTGTTAGATGTCATGGCGAGGTGTTGAATGGGCGTGAAAAGTGATTGTATAGTGTGAAATGAATGGGACGACGATGATGAAGACAACAAGGTCATGCGGTTGATGATATATAATGCCAAAAAAGAACACGTATATGCGCCTGCAACAATGGCTGCAATACTAATGAGAAAAATTATTCCTTGACATTTCTGTTCCGTTGTCGTTGTCATTGTAATAGGCATGATGCGAAGGCTGTGCTACTCTTCCTTTGGGCGCTGGTGAAAATATTTCCTCGCACTTGCTACATTATTATTATAGCTCGCACCCTTGGGTTAAGTAGCATTGCATAGATTCAGTATATAGGTAGCACGCTATATACTCTTCGGTGCGAACACTCGAGCACGCCTATAAGCTTTAAATATCGATTAAAAAAGAAGAAGCAGGTGTAAACGTGAAGGCGTTGTCTAGTGGTGTGATTACGGATTGAAGAGAGAGTGAAGAGGAGGCGACAGCTACTGAGAGATGAAGAGATCTAAGATTAGGAGATCGAGTTGGGACTTTGTTTTGAATCTGATGCGAGTGGCAGGTTGATCTCTCGCTGCATGGACTTGCACTGTAACTACTGTTAAATATTATGGCTGATCGCGACATCTGCGACTGCTGTAAGCGACAACACCAAGAGTACATTCGGAAGCATACCTTGAACATCATGACGCAGCTCGTTCTAGAACATGGATCTCAAGTACAAGTACCTTGGTCTATTAGTCCCTTGAGCCTGGACTCGTCAAGCCGACGGCCACGTCTCCAACCAATACTGCACAATCTTCCCCATCAACCCGCTTCCAAGCACATTCGGCGATTTTCTGAGCTGAACACTATCTCTCTCCGCCAGCTTCGTCTCAAACTTCACCTCTTGTCCATCTCCGGCATTGTCTTCCTCTGACGACGACGACTTCTTATGCCCGTACGTCTTCTCGTAAAAATCAACCAACTTGACTGCTGGATTCAGTCGAAGAGCTTCTGCGCTGGGAGTCTGCTCGTTGTATCGTTTTAGTCGGTCTAACCAACCTTTCACGTCTACTGCCTCGAAATCAAGTCCTTGGTTCTTGAGCACAGGGAGCAGATCACGACTCCAGTGAAATGTCTTTGGGTTTTGAAGATTCCAGACTAGACTGTTCGAGTGGGTGTCTGCTTGTGGAAGCAGAAGATCAATAATCGTACTCGCTAGAGTGTCGACCGGGATCCAAGAACATGTCTGATGATAATTTCTTTAGCGGCAGAATATAACAACAGAGAACATACACTTACAACGTCAAGCTCAGGCAACACCTTGAGCGTAATCGCAGACTGAATCGTAAGAGGAAACGCTTCCGTCGAGTTCCAAACACCGCTTTCAGTGTCGCCGATGATTTGCCCGATTCGAAGAATATGCGCATCAGCGCCAGCTTTCGTGGCCGCTTGGACAATATGCTCGGAAACCAGCTTAGAGCGTGCGTAACCCTGGGGAAGCGCATGGCTGAAATCTGCAATAGGAGATTCGCCGATAGTTGCAGGTGCAGGAGTAGCCATAGCTGCTGAAACAGAAGAGCAGAAGAAAAGACGTGCTGGGTGTGTTGTACTGACGTGTAATGAGAGATCGAGGAGGTTCTTGAGGCCTTGGAGTTGTGGTTGAAAAGCTGAGAGACCTAGCTGGAAGTTGACGGGCCAGGCAGCGTGGATGATGTGTGTGACTTCTTGGCGAAGTTGTGTGTATGTTGAATCATCCTGTCCTAATTGAGGCTCGCCGAGGTCTGAGGCGAAAATGGTCACTTTGTCGAGAGGGGTGGAAAGTTGGCGAGATTGTAGAGACTGCTCAAGTCGTTCTTTGGGATTGGCGCCTCTTACGAAACAGACGATTTTCCCGACATCTTTACGCTTGGTAAGTTCTGACAGCAGGTGAGCCCCGAGTGAGCCTGTGGCTCCTGTGAGTAGCTGAAGCTCTGTTAGTATTTTTATGATCATGCACATTACATCAGACGTACGATGGTCATCCTGTCACTGTGTCTTGTGCCGTTTGCTTTGTGATAATCAAAGCTAGAATACTTCTCAACCAGCTCTTCCATCAGCTGCAACTCGTCTTGACCATGACCATTGGCAAGTCCCTGTCCTGTTCTCGATGCCACAATCAAGGCAGCTAAACGTTGAACCGTCCCTGCTTCAAATACTTTGCTGACTGTGAAGTCCGCTGCAGTTCCCTTGCCAAGCGCTATATTATTGAGGACAAGTGCTCGCAACTGAGTTGCACGCAGACTGTCCAATCCAGCTGAGTATAGCTGTGTTGTACTATCTTCAAGGTCCATCTCAAAATCGATCTTGCACTTCTCTAAAAGCCACTCTTCCAGCTCTTCTTGGTTTAGATCTAGCTGCTGCTTGGTAGCGCCTTGAGCACCATTATGCATCTGCTCGTAAGCATGCTCAATCTCAGCTGCAAACTGTTGGTAGGCTTTTGCTCGCATCACATTACCTTTATCGGCAGCAGGCAACTTTGCTTCGGGCGGTAACACAACTACCATATCTTTACTGATCTTACTGAAGGCTTCGGCATCACGATTTGCGGCTTCTATGGTTGGCCAAACTCGATCAAGGTAATCTTGTGCGTTCAGGGTAGTGGCATCTTCGGCACGGAATAGCAAGAGACCAGGCGCTGAACGACCTATACCAAACATTACTGCCTCTTTGACCAGGTAATCTTCTTTGATACGACCTTCAATTGGAAGCGGCAATACCTTCTCACCATTGTCGAGGGTGATGCGGTCGTCCACTCTATACACGAACTTGTAAGCGTTCTTGATAGTGGGATGTGGTGTGAAACAATCACTGCTGTGGAAGCTTCCGGGTGGATCGTTGGAATTGCTCACAACGAGTGATGGTGTGCTCTTGAGAAAAACGAATTCAAACACATCTTCGGCGACCTGCTTGAACTGGATATGAGGTAATACGTGCGGAAAGATCCTGACATAGTTCCAGGAATCATCGCCAACAGCTCGTCCGAATGATGTTCCGATGACTCCGTTTTCAGTGCCTGCGAACATGCTCCCGATGTTAACACCTGCTTCAACCAGTCGATTACCTAGATCATCTGACAAGGCACTGCCAGAAGAAACAACCTGCGTGCACCGGGCTAAGGCTTCGATTCCTCCAGGTGCCTCAGCGGTCAGCTTCAGGTTGTACGGGACTGCTGCAAACAGATGCGGCTTGGCTGACTCGAGCATTTCTAGCAAACCGGTGGAGGTCTGCGGAACTTCGACATTGGCGTGGTACATGCACCTACCACTTGTCATGGCCGACAAACTCATACGATTGGCGTATGCGTGAAACAAAGGCGACACCGTCAAGGCACGATCATCTACTCCAGGAAAAGGCCATCGCACGATGTGTTTCTCATGCGATATGGCCAAAGCCTTGGGAAAGCCCGTTGAACCCGAAGAGTGGAAGATCACAGCTACGTCTTTTCGATGAAGCTCATCGGATTTCTGCGACGAGTAATGGGGTAGTGGTGGACTTTCGTCCAGTTTAGAAGATCTATACTGTGTACCAGTAGCCATTGTGTACACCTTGACCGTATCATCCAGTTTCTGAACTCGATGGCCAAGATTGAATGCGAGAGTCGATGCAGATTGGACGACGATTTGCGAGTCACTGTCCTTCATGAGTTTCAAACATGCTTCAGGTGCCAGTCGTGTAGATAGAAGTAAGACACCGAAACCGAGTCTACTTAGGGCAAAGAAGGCTATAATGTAGTCCAGGCTGGAAGGTCCTATCAAAGTGATGATGGGTCTTGACTAAGTTCGTGGTCAGTGGCAGTCAAAAACAGTAATCTCATGCCTACTCACGTCGTTTGTTCCCAATGCGAGTTCATGGTAATAGTGCTTCGCAGCTCGATTTACCAGCAGGTTAAGATCCCTGCCGGTGAACAACTCGAAGTCTGCAACAGTGTGTTCGCAAGGAAAGGCGAGTAAAGGCTTGTCTTGATATTCTGCAACCTCGAGTATCCGATCGAAGAATACTATGGGTTCTTTGACCTTGCCGTTGGTTACTGCCATTACCTTGACGCTGGTAGATGAATGACAAGCAGACAGATAAGATGAGATGTTAAGCAACAAATAAGCAGAAAAGAGTAAGAGAAGAGAGGCCCGAGGGATAATCAATTAATCAATAACCGACTGCTTAATAAACAGACGTCGTCACCTCCTGATCCTCACCGTTGACGTCTGAGTCGTAGAGACATTTTCCTCTTTGGGACACTCTCATCCGCATGGCCGAAGCATGTCGCCAGGCCACAAGCAATACAAACACTGCAAGACTTTTGAGATGATTTCAAATTTCAGCAATGGAAGCACGGAATCAACTGAAAGAAAAGGTCGGCAATCAGTTCTTGACCGAAGCCAAGGCCTAGCAGGGTAGGTTATGACTCAATGTGTTTCCTCAAACCAATCTGAAACACGATGGCGGACGCACGTTCCTTCCGGATAAGTACACATCACCTGACACCAGCCAAGAGTTCCATACTCACTTGCTCGACGACACCCTTTCCCTCATCCGAATCGCGCTGGATCGTGATCATCAACGCATGCACCGAAGTACTCCATACATTCCTGCAGCACCAGTCACACGACAGTAATCTACCACAAACCCGCCTTGCTTTACACCGTCCTCGAACCCAGACATTGTCTTGCTTTTGGATCACAAAAGCAATGTAAACAATCGACATGCTCATTCGAACACCAAAATCCCTCCATTACCCGATCACAGTCACAGAACTGCTTTCGCAAAAGAATGACCCGGTGGAGAAGTTCCAGCCACTCTTTTCCTACGTGTACAAGACTACAGTAACGGAAGGGAATGAGTTTGGCGAAGAGTTTCAGGTCGTGAAGACGTTTCCGACGCGTTTCGAGAGCGAGACTGATGGCACGATCGTTCACTGGAAGATATCACAGGGTACAATCATCAATGGACCAGGGTGAGTCAGAGTTGTTGATTAGCAGGGTTGAGATATAGAGCTAAAGATATGACCTATAGTGTCGAGCTTGTGGAGATCGAAGAGCCATGCCGCCATGAAGTCCAGTTCGGAGGGATGTGCGCAATCTGTGGCAAGGATATGACGGAGTAAGCTTGACAGGCGTGACTGAGTACTCAGCAAGGTTTTAACGCATGTACAGAGCCAGCTATGCTACTTCGAGACCCGATACAGCGCGCGCAAGCATCAATATCTCACATGGCAACACAGCGCTCCGCATCAGCCACGACGAAGCAGCAAGAGTAGAACAAGAAGCAAAACGACGACTTCTCAAATCAAGAAAGCTCTCATTGGTTGTTGATCTGGATCAGACTATTATCCACGCCACAGTCGACCCGACAGTCGCTGAATGGCAGAAAGACGAGACGAACCCAAACCATGACGCGGTTAAAGACGTAAGAGCGTTCCAGCTGATTGATGATCATCCTTCAAGGGGTTGTTGGTACTACATCAAACTCCGACCTGGTCTGCAAGAGTTTCTAGAGAACATATCACAGCTGTATGAGCTCCACATCTATACAATGGGAACAAGAGCATATGCCGTTAACATCGCAGCCATTGTGGACCCAGATCGTAAGATTTTCGGAGACCGTATTCTGAGTCGTGATGAGAGTGGTAGTTTGACGGTCAAAAATCTGACAAGGCTCTTCCCTGTTGATACAAAAATGGTTGTAATCATTGACGACAGAGGTGACGTCTGGAACTGGAGCGATAACCTCATCAAAGTAAAGCCATATGACTTCTTCGTCGGCATTGGCGACATCAACTCGAGCTTCTTGCCCAAACGTGACGAGCTTCTCACAGATGACACTCCCAAAATTGAGGCACCAGCTGTCCCAGTTTCAGCCAAGGACGTCTCAACAGACAAGGCATTGAACGGCGATGATGCTGATGCAGACAACGCAACGCTACGCCAGTTGGTATCAATGGGAGGAGCTACTGATGCAGCATCTATGAAGCAAAAGACGGAACAGCAAGATGAAACACTTGCCACACAAATAGAGGACCGACCTTTGTTACGAAAACAACAACTGCTAGATGAAGCAGATGACGAAGTCCCCGGCGACAGCGCAGACAAGGACGTCGAGCAAGAAGACAACACATCCGAAGTGCCTAGCACACCGCCCAAACCACGGCATAACCTGTTGCATGACGACGATACAGAGTTGGAGTATTTAGGCGAAGCACTCCGCCAAGTACATTCGAGATTCTATACTCAATACGACGGTTCAATTGCTGGTGCTCGGGGTGGTCGCATTGCAGAACTAAAAGGGGTGAAATCAGCTAAAAAGAAGTCGACGGAAGAGCTCGAGGTTGTGCCTGACGTGAAAGTGATTATGCCTGACATGAAACAACAAATCTTCAAGGATGTGGTCATGGTATTTTCCGGCGTGGTTCCGTTAGGCACATATGCCAAGAGGTGAGTTGGTGGAGATGTCATGGAGATGAACTGCCACTAATGTAAAGACAGCTCTGATCTTGGTCGATGGGCTACAAGCTTTGGTGCAACAATAAACATGGACGTTCACAAGAACACAACACACGTCATAGCAAACAAGACAAGGCGCACTGCCAAAGTACGAGTAGCAGCACGAAACCCAAATATCAAGATTGTTACCACAGCCTGGTTGTTTGCCTGTGTCTCTCAGTGGCAGAGACTTGATGAAACACCCTACCTCATTGAAGTCGAACCAGAGCAGAAATATGCCCGCGCGATATCACCAATCTTTGAAGAAGGCAAAAACGGTGCATTATCTTCATCGGAGGAGGAAGAGTCCACGACAGCGGATGGTGATACCAATGGCCTACCATCACTTCATCTCGATACTGCTACTCCTGCATCAGCAGACGACGAAGAAGATGAAGACCAAGAAGGCAGTCTTTCGCCAGCTGATCAAGTTACAGACGCAGACTGGAAAGCAATGATGGCAGAAATCGACGAAGCCAGCGACACGGAAGACGGTACAGACGGTGACGACTCTGATTCCAGTCAAGTGAGCGAAAAGGGTCTTACTAAGAAGCGCAAGCGAGCTGCAAGTCGACCTGCATCTCAAAATAGCACAGACGGAGAGAGCGATGGGGATGCGAATGAGGCGACAGGTTCGAAGCTACAACGAAGGAAGAGAAGAGCATTGGAACGCACATCTAGCTTAACAAATGTTGCTCATGCCACTAATGGTAATGGGGTTGGTCCTAGTCCATCTAAGCTAAAGGATGTGACTGTAGGGAAGCAGACAGAGCCGACTACATCACCATCGAAAGCACTTAGTGAGGCTGGTACTGAAGATAGTGATGACGGCCTCAACGCAGCTATGGAGGCTGAATTGGCAGCACAGTTGGACGCGGCGGACACTGATCCCGAATGAGAAGTGAGACTTGGAGGCTTGCCACTGTAAGGCGCTTGGAGTTGTTTCATAATTTAGGAAGGGACGATACCCAGTAGAATCTTATCTTTCACCTTGACATCACTGCCTCCTTCGAGATAGACGTTGGACGTCACATGCTTCTGTTTGAGTCACTTGTAGATGCGCCTCGTCAGCGTTGTCTTACTTCAGCCCCGATTGTTATTTTTATTGCTCTTCTTTCTTGTTGTTGTTCGCTGTCATCTTCGTCACATCGAACACACGTCTCAAACTCACAGCAGCTGTTCGCCGCCTTCGCGCCTGCCTCAATCTCCATCCAGATCGCTTCGCTCCTGCCCCGCATTGTCACAAGACACGTCCGAGTCCACGCTCACTTCACATTCAGTGAACTACACAGCCTCCTAGCATTTCAGAGCGTAACGCAATCGGCCAAAGACATAGCAGTCGATATCCTCCTTCACCAACTCCTGTCTGACCACAACCTAACTTGGCCGAAGAGCGGCTTGTCTCACCTTCAGTGCACTTCACCATGCTCAACAATCTCTCGGACGACCTAAAGAGGCTGGTCTTCACTCATGTCTCACGACCAACTGATCTTGTCTCTCTCTGCTTGACCTGCAAGAGCTTTCATGAGGTTGTTGTGCCGATTCTGTACAAGACTATATGCTTAGAGTAAGCCTGAACGACGCATCCCAACTGCTTCACAGAATCGACACTGACACGAGACAGTGTTGGCTCAGAAGCAGACAAGCGCATCGCATCACTACTCAATCCTCGCAATCTCGGACTACGATATGTCAGGAATGTCGAGCTATACAAAGCAGAAGTCGAGCATGAATGTAATCAACAACAACAGTCAGACTTTGCAATTCGACTGCTGCTGGAATTCCTCCCTGAAGACGCCCTGGACAAGTTTAGCTGGCATCCATGGCGGCCATTCTCTTCAGATAACCTGAAGCTACTGTATCAGAAGCAGAAGAAGATGAAGTGGTTGGAAGCGATAGCATTAGACAAAAGTATAAGCAAAGAATTTATCAAGTCACTCAAGCTGGAGGCAGCGATGGGAAGATGTACAAAAGTGGGTCTATATCCAGACAGTCGAGACACTTTGCAACTAGCAAATGAACTGCTCAAGCGGGTGAAGAAGATTGAAAAGATTACATTACATGCCAATTTTGGCGATGCCGAGATTGAAATACCTGCTTCGGAGCTACAGGATAGCCCGACGGAGCCTGGTCTGGTCACAAGGACGCTTTTTGGACATATGCTGCCGTTCGACAAGTGTACACCATTGACGTTGCGAGAGATAACGCTTCAAAACGTACATGTCCGTTTCGCATCTGACACCTACTGCCGGGTCATCGACTTTACCCACCTCAAAACCCTTCGCATATTCAACTGTCTAGGCGCTGATAGTCTGATTGCTACACTATGCAAATCCTCCAATCTGCCTCTTGCTTTACAAAGCTTCGAGTTCAAGCATGATGATGATTCTTCTGGTGAAGCTACAACTGCGCTAAACACTCTGTTGACCCTCCTCTCGTGCCTACGGCGGCTCTATATCGATATTAGCAACGCCAAAGCTGGTCCAATCACAGAAGCTGCTGTCACACGGCATGGCAAAACATTAACTGAAATGCTTATCCACAGCTATGAGGGCGATCCATCAGATCCGGAAGACGAAGAACATTTATTTTCTACAGAAGACTTTGTCAAAATCTGCACAGCATGTACTAAGCTCGAGCAATTGAGTGTGGCATTTCCAACAACACCAATCTTCCGTATGACTGAAGACTATGCACGATGGGTTGCAGCAGTAGCATCTTCATTGCCGAAACTGGTAACACTGAACGTTACGACATGGCCCACAAATACCCCAAGCAGCACGAGGCTACCAAGAAAGGCGTATGAGTGGTTGTTACAAGGCATGGCACAAGAAACATTCGAGGCAAGTAAAGGAGCCGCCAGGCTACGGAAACGCGAAGAACTTGCAAAAGCAAAGAAGTCGAGTGAAAACAACACATCAGCAGATATTACTGCAGATGCAGCAGAAGAAACCTCAACCAAGAAGACAAAAGTCGACGACCATGAACTATCCGTCAACAGCAAACTAACGACCATTGCCTTTGGTACCTCTGACAAGATATTCGAGCGAATCGACCCCAAAACATGTATTGTCTACATGCGTGGTAGTCTGATATCACCGACAACACCAAACAATCCAACAAATGCAGCAGTACCAGTCAGCTGGAGTCTTCGCAAGTACGAAGAGAGCCGAAGTGATGTGCTTGACTTTGCACTGGCGAGAGCAATACGACCGCCTTGTAGGGAAGGTATTGGAGGGAGTAGTCCATTGGGAGGGAGGGGCAATGATGATGGTTGGTAATTTCTTTCTGATGGATCGTGATGATGGCTGAAATCTATATAGATGAAGAGACGGATAGTGATGAGGAGAGTGGGGATGAAGATGTTACTGATATGCCTGGCTTTGCGAATTTGATGGATCTGTTGGGTCTCTAAGGAAGAGATGACTCCAGGAAGATGAAGTAGCTGAGAAGGGAAGAGAAGAGAAGAGAAGCGAAGAGAAGAGAAGAGGCATAGATGAGGAGTATGTAGCTAAGCTGACGCTGAAGCACTTTGAATGCCATATCATGATACCCGTTGAGAGGCACTACTTCGGGCCAAACATAATCTAAGCTTTTTCAAAATATCTTCAAATCAATCAACAGATCGACAAACAACCTTTCTTCACTTTCAAAAAAAACCTTTGCAACAACACCAATCACCAACAATCTACTCCTCACCTTCACACCACGCCTACACCACACCTCCATTACCCACACACCCTTCACACCACGACAACACACCCATCCTACCCCCCTTGCGCCCTATCAACACCCCAAAAGCCACCAACACAATGCCCATCTCCAAAAAAGACCGCATAGCCCGCGAACACAAAGCCGCCGACAAAGCCGGCACCCGCGCCCCCGTCAAAGCAAACGGCCTCCCCGTCAAACCAAAAAAAGAAACTTCTCTATGTGCTTTCTGTAAGAAGGAACTCACGAGGGATAATCGATTGCAACTGGAGCAGCATAGTGAGACGCATGGGAAGGATTGGAATAAGGATAAGTGCTTTCCGAATGATTTTCCGGAGAGGAAGTGAACCGTGTGTTTGTTTGGTGGGGGAGGGAGGATAGGGGAGGGCGGCTGGAGAGGGATGAGGAGCCTGGGAGGAAGGAGAGGCATGGGGCAGTGAGGTGTGAACTGGGCGTGTAAGGTGGCGATGAGGAGGGCGATCGACGCGATATTGAGGTCGAGTGACCGAGTAGATGAGCGGAGATGAAGCATGAATGAAGAATGCTAAGACGTTGCTATGCGAAAAGGGAAGCCCACCGTCAGAATGCTTCGGCCTGCATTCGATCAACACGTCAAAATGAGACAAACGAAAAAAAATCGTGCAGCAGAGAATGTCACCGAGGAGAAAGAGCGCCTTCAGACATCGCTGCGATGCTATACTACACACACGCATCACTTACAGAACCACCAGCGCGGAGAATGCATGGGACCAAACCAAACCAAACCAAGCTCGTCCGTATCGCAACTAGCTCAAAGCAATGCTATAGATGCGGGAATGCGGCTTCTATGTTGCTGTTGCTGACGTTGACATGAACGAAAAAAAAGTACAAGCAACTTTCGAGAAATGAATGGCTAGAATAGAGAGATAGTAAAGTATAAGCACAAGGCGCCCGTCGAAACAATTTCTCTTTATCAGACGATTTCCTTTCTGCACGATAGGCTATGTTTAATCACCGTCTACTTCCACGGCCCTTGCGAATCCACGGCGAACGACTCCCATCGTTCCCACGATGACGTTAGCATTCATAACAGATCAAGGTTTTGATGCTGCTTCCGCTTCGGAGATATTCGAGCTATAACATAAAAGACATAAGTGATGATTTTGTACTTACAAATGCTGGTTTACGTAGGCGCGAGAATCAAGTAGAAGGAATGCTTGAGAGCTGTCCTCTTCTCTGCGTTTGTTTTTTCTCCATCCTATCATATAAGAAGAAGTACGAGGCTGAAGAATGCCGCTGTTGACGCATGTAAACCGACGACGGAGCTAATGGGGATGACATGATATAACTCATCTATATGTATAAAGCTACAAGGACCATGCAACGTAGGCAAAGTACACTCCAGTGGCTTTCCATGTACTAGGCGAGGTCATGGATTATTTGAGGTGAGAGGTGCATTTTGCGGTGGGTAGACAGTGTGTTGCGGAGGCTTACATTGATCTATCAACTATCCTTGTTTGGAAGTATAAGAGCTAATCATACGCCATGCATCTCTGTTCCGACTCCATTATGGAGCATATTCTGAGGGCTAATGTTGTATTCCATGTCGACTGAATCATGAAAGCCATCCAGGAGCATATCGATTGTTTATCTAGAGCCAGTGCCTCTGTTGACTATGCCCGATAACCTTATTACTGACTATCACAATCATAGTAAGCATACACATCTGTCCCTTGTCACCCATGATAGTTGTACAGGATAGGCCTGAGTCCGCTGCTGAATACCACGCTCTATGCACCCGAGTAACCTTACAGTCAAACCTAAAATTCGCCTTGACGGTGATAATATTTTAGCTCATCCCTATTGATGGCTTGCAGGAGACGCATCTTTGCAGTATTCTTGTCCTTGGATCGAGGCAGGCCATAATGCAGTAGCTGGGCTTCATACCAATGTGCTACTTGATCTTTGGGTACTTCGCCTCTTGCTGGGAGCAGGAGCGCTCTGAGCTCACTTGCAGATGCACGCGGATGACGTTTTCCTTCACTGATGATTACGAATGATGGTTACGAAGAGAGTATCACGATAGATAAAGTCATTGCGGATGATGGGTGGAACGTCCATTTTTTCTGGTTAGCGCTCACTTCTTTCGGGAGGGAGCAACCCACGACGGAAGAAGTCAAGGTGCAAAAAGGAAACGGAGAGATATAAACACAAGACAGCAATCGAGGTTGTTGACCTTCGCCGAGCGGAATGAGCTCCGCCTCTTGGCATCAGGCTTCACTTCTTGACTTTGAGCTTTTCCTTCATCCTCGAATGTTAATTACCCTTTGAATTTCACATTCTGCTCATAATATATGTCAATGCTGTACTAGTACCTGGAAATGAATTTGACATGACAAGAATCGTGAGGAGAAAGATTTTACGTTCTGAAAAGGAAAGGGTAGACTCAGAGAAGTCCGGCAGCGATCAGAAAGTCAATGCAGGTATGCCCCCAAGAGCCTCCACTGGGACCATGACTGTTGTATCTATGACGGTGGAGCAATTGAAGGTCAACCTGTGGATGAAGGGAGAGGTTTCGGACTCAACAACCAGCTCCTCACAGAGTGCTGGTGTATAATAGAAGAATCGTTACAGCGGTAGCCGACGAGGATGGAAACTAGGTAGATGGACTACCTGCTTATCACAAGGTATCAGACGCTTGAGTAACCACTATCATGGAAGCCATCAGTAACAAGCCGATATTGCCAGCAGAAGCTTCGAAAAGCTGGTCCGCTGATTTCATAATTGATGGGATGGTGTATCGTCTGACCATTTCTGGACACTTAGTTCTGCCTGATAAAAATCGGCATCAACTCAATAGGACAATCAACTTCAATCTCTCGCCCTCCAGCCATCGCATCACCTCCATTCAACGGCGCCCACTTGCCTTCTGGCAAATACAGCTTCCTTTTCTTCAGACCAGCCTCAAAGATCGGACAGCACAAATACTTCGGTCCGTACATATACTGGTCCTCCACTTCCCAGCACTTTGCATCGTCCGGGAAGTCGTAGAAGCAAGGACGCATTAGTGGGGTGCCCTTCTCGTGAGCAGCTTGCATGAGGGTTCGAGTGTAGTCGCGCAGATCCTCGCGGATCTGAAGGTATTTTGTGCAGATGTTGTAGACATCCTCGCCGTATGACCAGACTTCGTTGGCTGCGCCTGAACGCATTGTTGCGCCGCCTGTCGTTCCTTGCTAGAGAGAAGATATGTTGGCACGCAATGTATAACGATGAGCTCATCTTTACTTACCTGAGGCTGTTGCGGCTCACGATCTCCATGCAATCTCATGACAGGGCAGAATGTACCCCATTGGAACCATCTGACGAACAACTCTCGGAACTTCTCATCTTTTGGGTTACCGCCGTGGAAGCCGCCGATGTCTGTGGTCCACCATGGAAGACCGGCCATACCCATATTCAATCCTGCAGCTAATTGACAACGAAATACACCCCAGCTTGACGCGATATCACCGCTCCATACCAACGCCCCATACTTCTGCGAACCAGCCCATGCACAACGTAACAGGTTGACGACATTGCTCTGACCAGCTGCTGTCATACCTTCATGAAATGTCTGCGCGTAGCACTTGGGGTAGAGGTTTCCAATACTGAGGTTTGATCCCAGATGGTATCGGTAGTTGTCGAAATCGTATATACTGTACTCCGGTTCGGCTTCATCTAACCAGAAAAGCTTGATGCCTTTGGAGTAGTAGTTTTGCTTAGACATTTGCCAAACGTAATCTCGTGCTTCTGGGTTGGTGGCGTCGTAGTGCACTGTTTCACCCTCGATGTTCATGGCGGTTCGTATACCTCGATCTGTGCGGATGAGAAGGCCTTTCGCTACCATATCGTCGTAGTGGGCGCAGCGTTTGTCGACCGTGGGCCAGATTGAGACCATCAGTTCTATGTTCATCTCCTTGAGTTCAGCGACCATCGCGTCTATTCACAGGGTCAGTTCATGATGACATGAGGACTTGAGGAAAATTAACAAGCACATACCGGGATCAGGCCAATAAGTAGGGTCAAAACTCCAATCGCCTTGCAGCTCCCAATGAAAGAAATCACACACAATCACATCCAAAGGCAGCTTCCTTCTCCTATACTCCCTCGCAACCCCAAGCAACTCCTCCTGGTTTTGATACCGCAGCTTACACTGCCAGAAGCCAAGCCCATACTCTGGCATCATCGGTACATATCCCGTGACTGCTGAATAGGCCTCAACAACTTCACTGGGCTTAGCATCTTTGCTCACCACAATCCAGTAATCAAGAACTGTCGTGGAATATGCTTCGAAGGTCATGACATGCTTCCCAAAAGTCGCACGTCCAACACCTGGATTGTTCCAAAGAAAACCATATCCTAAAGATGATACAGCAAAGGGCACACTAGCTTGCGAGTTACGATGTGCCAGCTCGAGGTCAAGTCCTTTAAGGTTGAGGAAGGGAATCTGATACTGTCCCATCCCATAGATCTTTTCATTCGGATCTTGTGATTCGAACCGTGCAGATAGCTTGAAGCTCTCTGTACCTGGAATAGGTGCAAACTCGCGTGCCTCAATCATTAGAGAGCTGCATTTTGGATCTAAAAGATCGTTACGATTGCGGGAATATTCTTCCAGTAGAACTTTGCCAGTAGCAGTATTGTAGATGGTGATTTTGCCAGGACGGCTGATTACTGCTTTAACGTTGCCATTGGTGATCGTGGCCTCACTGTCGCTGATCTCGATGCTGCAGTTGACTTCTTTTACTTTTTCTTCCAACGCCCAATTTTCTTCTGGCATCTTTGCGAGCTTGGTGGCTCGTACGCGGAGAGCATTCTCGCCCCATGGCTCTATCCACAGCTTCTCGGCATCGTAGCGGAAAATCAAGCGGTTGCCTTCTTGGGAGAACATCTTGCGCTAGTGGATGCTGGAGTTGATGTGGGTAGATAAAGTCTTTGAGTATTCACAAACAGAAGAACATATGGCTATACATGACGACCTTTCACTACACATATCCATCAGGCATCGGAATAGCGAACCACCCGTGCTGCCCGTTGTTTTCTGTCGACGAGGGAGATTACCCCTCACTTACATGTACACACTTACATCCCGGTACTGTAATCCCCGCATCTGAATTGGGAAGGAGCTAAGTTGGCCCAGACTCTAGTCCAGCTATATAGATGAAATAACGTGGCCAGACTTTCATTGGCGAAAAAGTCGCAGCAAAAATATGCATTCGGGAGACAAGCATAGAGGAACGTCGGAGAGGAAGTTTGATGCTACAAAATGATTGACTCCTGACATGACACCGTATAGAAGTCTGCTTGAAACCGACAACTATCTGAACGAGTACGTATAACAAGGGTGACCGGCCAAACCTCATGCAATACCATGATACTCCACGTGCATCAACTTGTTCTTGCCATCAAACTGCTGTCCCACCTCCTCTGCTCTAGCCTCGAGCATCTCGTTCTGGGCGAATTGGTCGGCTTTAGTAGTTTTGAACTTGCGAGCGCAGACCTTATTTTCAAACAGGAGGTCGATCTCACCAAACGAGCGATCTTTGGTTTCGGGAAGCCTGAACCAGCACCAGATGAAGCAGAGTAGATTGGTTCCAGCGTAGAATGAGCCGCTTCTCGCTCCCCAGTTCCAAGAGGTGGACGACAGCATTCTTGGCGTGATCGAGTTTTGGATGAGTCCAGCAATGTTGTACACGAATCTGCCAATAGAGATCGTCTTGTAACGCAGTTGACCACTTGGCGTCTCGCTTACCACGGGGTAACATGTAGGTCCCATGCAGATTGTGTTGACCAAAGTGCACACAATGAGTAGATATCCGATTGACAGTTGATGTCCATGATTGGGGTTGAATCCAAGGGCACCGATCAATACTAAAGTTGTGAACATGCCGCCAAGTCCGATTAGGTAGATAGTTCTGCAACCAAAATAAAGAAAGAGCAGGTAGCAGATAAGCACACCAGCAACGAAGCAAGAAGAGATTCCAATGTTTAAGTCGAACGTTTGTGTTTCATTGAAGCCAGCAGCCTCGAGAAAAACGACGGCATAGCTCGTAAGTGGATTGCCATCAAAGACCTGACAAACCCATGTCATGCAGTTCTAAACAACGAGATCAGTACGGATCGACGAAATTGGTGTATGCAACACTCACAATCTCGGTACGACGAAGGTTAGTGCCTTTAAAGCACGCAATGTAGCTCGCGTTCGCTGTCTCGACCCTCTCCAGCTCAGTAGTATGGCGAATGTATGCAAGCGTAGCTTCTGCTTCTTGCTCATTACTAGAGCTGAGACGAAGCAGAAACTTCTTCGCTAGATCGAATTTGTTACGTCTCACGGCATTCCATGGGCTCTCTGGCGCAAGGAAACCCGCAATGGCAAGAGGTAGAGGCCAGATCCACTGCAAAGCAAAGGGTAGACGATAGCCAAGTTCACCTTCAAGACCAACAAGCGCTCTGAGGATTCCGGAGCTCAAAAGGATGCCGATTCCCCAACAAAGTGATAACCATGCCGTAAGGTAACTTCGGAGTACGACTGGAACGATCTCAGCAGCGTATGTGGTTGTCAAGACCTGGAATACACCCTATGAGATACCAGACATTGCTTCGCCGAATGCCAAAACTGATAGATTTGGCGCAAACACTGAAGCAAAGATCGTGAGACAGAGCCAGCCTGAGCGGGAGGTTAGTGATAGCAAATAGATGTCTTGGTGTCATACAAAAACGTGAATATGTTAGGCGACAACCAAATCGATCCGAAGCCCATCGATTGATAGCCAAGCCTGCAAATTGGCCGACCAAAGGGCTATTTGCTAATCCTGATTGCCATGCTGCTGTGATGACTTTCTTTCCTGTGGCAGGATCGATAGTACCGTATTTCTGTTGGAACTTTGACTGTCCGAAGAACCCATTGATAACGACGACATCATAGCCTGTATCGCACTAGCTCAGGGCCAGCTCCATACAAATGACAGATCAATAAGATCTTACCTTCCATGAGGAGAGCCGTGCTTAACAATGAGGTCCAAAACACAGCCTTCTTATACTTCCTGAAGGCTTGAACAATGGTTAACTTTCGATCTGCTTCATCTGCTGCTTGGGCCTGGCGTACGAGTTGGACTGTATCGGAAGATCCAAAGTCTAAATGCTGGAGATCCCGTGCGGTGGGCACGACCTTTTCAGTCATGATGAGTGAAGACAGATTGAGCGCGAAGATGAATATGCTAGAATCGGGTGACAGGGAGGTTCGTCGAGGACTGAAAGTTCCATGAAGGCATTCTTACGACCTATATGAAGAAGCATCACTGCTTGTGCGGCTTACATGCCACAAAGATATCACGCGGCGCTTGAGCTTCACCATCAGCCGCACATCAAACACAACACCTCCGCAGTCTTCCCCACAAGCCTTCGCAAAAACGTTGAGGGATAGCGTGGCAATAGAAGCGCAGGCTAGTTGTTGTACACATGTATCAGAGCAGAAGAATGAAAGAATCCTGCAGCAGATATATGCCGAACAGATAAGGCGAAAAAGTGAGCTCGGGGTCGCATCGCAAAATATGCTCCACTGCTTCCGAGGCTGCAATTGCATGTTGAGCTGCCTTTGCAAAAACAATTGACGGAATCCAAGGGACTTCGTCATCGTTATCAAGCATAGAGACGGCGTCCCATTTTCCATGCAAAAGCACGTGAAGAACGTGTAAGATAAAGGTCGAATATGCTGTCACGAGCTGAGCTTGTGCACGTCCTTTCAGCGAAGCATCTGGCGTCTGCCCTCCGGGCGAGGTTGTTGTATGTTCTGTGGAGGCCGGGCTTAAGAGTTCTCTTGCTGGCACTGCACCATCCAGCCCGACAGTTTTGAAATTGTGCTCGACTTCAGCAATGCTCCGCGCACAACTCGCCAATAAAGCCTCAACGAGCATAACATCAGCGCCATCCTCGAGTACTCCAAGACGTGGATGAAGTCGTCGATTATGTATTCGAATGACGTCTCCCAATAAAGCCATCAATGGGAGAAACCATTGGAAGAAACCTGTCCCAGTCACTAACACAGGAGGTCCGTATGTACGAGGCCCGGTGTATGTTGAGAGATCGTCGAGTGACCTCCAAACTTCCTCCGGCAGAGGAATAAAGAGCTCGCACACTTCAGCATCTTGAATACATGGCAAAGAGTCATAAGACAAGGAGAGATGATGATCTAAACAGTATAGCAGCCAATACACGCGTCGGCCTTCTTCTTGTGTTTCAAATGCATTTTCCTCTTCTCTCCCTCTTTTCGAGGCATTGCTCGAGCTTGTATTGTCACTCTTTCTATCCATCCGACCTAGTCTCAACACACGACTCAGTCGGATAGCTTTATCCCACCATATAAGGCAGTCATTTTTGAAGTCCGAACCAGATATTACAACGCAAATTAGAACTACCAGCCTGCATCTATCACGAAATACTCAGCTCCACAGTACAGTGCTGGCTGTATCAAAGCCTTGACCTTTTCTTCCGTGGGATCACCCATGAGGCAGTTCATGTAGTCGTTGAAAATGATCGGAAGTGTTTCGTTATCCTTGTGCTTTCGGCGAATATGTCTCCTGTATTCTGTCATCGCAGCAAATGCGGCATAATTGCCGCCCTGTACATGCACAAGCGCGCATGGCACTGTAGTGAATGAGTCACCCGGTTTCTGATACTCCTTCCAGCTATGATTGAAAGCATTCGGACCACCAAGTGCGACATAAATATCCTCTTTGAAGTCACCCATCTCCCACCTCCAAGAACCGTTGTTCTCAATCTGCCACAACCAAGTCTCCTTGTCATCTCTTCTACGCAGCATGCCCATTGGCAGCATGCCGCCAGAAGAGAAGTTGCCGCGATTGACCACCGAGTATGCTGTGTGACTGCCAACATGTCCTTGATTAAGCTCGATAACGCCAATGCTGTCAAGACCGAGACTAGGCAAATCATGGTCTTGCCACTGTGCTTCTCTGAATCAGGTATTCGTTGCACTCGCTGCAACATAATCGTGCCACCACTTCCTGCTACCATGAGCGAGTCCTCCAACCACGAGCGAGTTTACTTGGCACAAGATAACATCCTTGGTTCCTTCATTGTGTAGGGTCGCAAAGCAACGCAAGGCAGGCGTGCCTGGATAGACAATAAAGGTGGTCGTCACTGTAATCCCAGATACATCATCGCGAGATATTACTTCCAGCGTCTGTTGCTTGGAGTCCGAAGTTTCGTGATGGCGTTGATACTGTAGACGCTCAGTGACAAGCCCACAGATCAAGGTCTTCGAACTCTTCGTATCATCAGTGCCTTCTCCAGCGAGTCGAATATCTGTCAGTGGCAGCGAAGCGTCTTCGAATAGTGCAGATGAATCACGAGCTGTTTTTGGCTGATCAACATGATGTATCCCAGCGAGGCGAACAATCCCATCACCACCGACGGTCAAGACTACTTCGAGAGCACCAGCTTGCCACGAAATGTTTATAGCTTCTGCCATAACGATCAAAGAGGCACAGGTTTCCGGGTGCAGCTGTATTACTACAATGACTTCAGGAAAGGACTAAGTAGCTCCACGACTGGTCAAGCAATGCCCGCTCGCATGCGCGGGGAGTCTCGGTGACTACGGGTGATTACATTTATAAGTTTACTCTGCAGGATGTATGTGGAACTAAATTTGAGAGCTGACTCTAAGAAGTGCTCCAAGAAGGAACGGTTCCGATGACGTGGCGTGAAAGAGGGGTAGATGGCGGCTAGCTCTTTTCCATTTTATGATTACAGATTTCGCGAAGTGACAAATACTCTTTACAGCACGATACTGTTTGCATGAAGAAAAGGAAAAGTTGTAAATTCAAGCTAAGAATAAGGAGAAGATATATGAAAAGAGCCTTCAATACTCAGCGCCACTCAGATCCCGTACTCGGTCAAACCCAATTGGCAATATACTGCTCCGTCATGTCATGCTCATAGGAAATTGTACCCAGGAAGTGCTCTTTGCAACAGAGTCTCTTCATCACTCAGCGCCACTCGGACTCCGTACGTCGTTGAATATCGGGAAAACACTGCTCTATCATGTCCATAGCAGGAAGCTTGTTGAATTGTACTCAGGAAGAGCTCTTCGCGGCAAAGCCCACTCTCGTCTTTCCAACATCATAGACAACGTATACACTTGTGAGGAAAGCATCGCCAAGCAGCGCCGTAGCATCGGCACCTCCAGCGACTTGCAGATTCCCCATGCACAGGTCGTTACCGTTCGCATCTTGAGAGCCGGTACCGCCACCATTAGCGATAATAGCACCAGGAACTGTAAAGGTCGTGCCCTTGATTACCACGCCAAAGTCTGGAAGAGTAGCGTCGCAAGGGAAAACGTAGCCACCTGCGGTGGATGAGAGGGAGGATCCCGCCACGCTTGCGTAGTAGTTTGAGACGATGGCCGACGGCAAAAGCATCAGAGTTGTACCTAATAGGTGTTAGAGATCATTCATTGACGACAAAAATAATGCAGCAGCATTGGGTGATTCGACATACCAGTATCGGGAATCACTTTTGTCTCCCCTTTCGTCACAACTCCATTGACACTGTAACCATTCATGTTGATTGTCCAGTCTCCCTCCCCCGTTGAGTGCACATCCTAATCTCCGTGTAAGTCTAAGCTCAAACAATACGTGTATTCGTGTGTCCAGCTTACAGTGTATACAATGTTGCCCTGGTATTTTGAAGAATCAATGTAGCCAAAGTCAAAGGTTCCCGGGGCGCCATTCTTGAGATCCGCACAGAAAACCTTAGCTGGGAATGCGCTCTTCTCCTTCTCTGTGAAAATCTCACATCTTTCCGGCTGACATTGATTACCCTTTGGAAGTCCTAGACCAAGGAGGCCAGAATATCCACCGTTCTTCAAGATACTGGCGGATACAGAAGTCGCAGCTTCAACCGGAAGCTCTGCAGCCGTGACTCCACCAATCACGACTTTGTCAGTATAAACGATGCCTGACGCATTGTCTCCGTCACCGTACGTAACGTTGAAAGTCTTGCCCTGCTGGAGCTTAGACGTGCTCGATCCAGCAGGAGAATAGTAAGGCACAGAACCAAGCATGTCGTCAGGCATTTGGTCTGAGAAAACCCAGCTACGTGGCGATGTCAATAACACTACTTCGAGGAGGGATTGATAACATGTTTGACTGAACTTACAGGTCCGAGGAGCCAGTGTCGAATTGGAGCTGGAGCGTAACACCAGGTGTTCCGATAGTTACGGGTGTAAGCCACGTCGCGTTGCTTTGGTCGGGAATCGCTGCAGCAGAGCCAGATTGCTGGGCTTTAGCGGCACGGGCGACTTCTGTGGGAACATCACGACCATGCTTCAAATGGGCGTGAGCGATAGCCCGAGCGCCTCGAAGAGGTTGACCAACACCGGCAACTTGGGTGACGCTGAACCCGGTACCAGCTTGAGTAGGAACGGCGAGAGCACTAGCAGCCAATGCTGCAACAGTGATGAGTGTATTGATGTATGGCATGATGAGTGAGGTGGTCTTCACAATGAATGAGCGTGCTGGTTGATGCTGAAGAGCTGTTTGATACTGAAGACTGTTGGTGCTGAAGAGCTACTGATGATGAAGAGCTGTCGGTGCCGAAGAGCTGTTGTTGCTGAAGAGCTGTTGTGGCTGAAGAGCTGGTGATGCTGAAGATGATGGAGGAGTAGAACACTTGACCGCAACTACGACGACCTTCTTATAGTTATAGTTGTAGTCTGTCTTTGTTGTGCATGAGTGCATTGTCGCATACAAGACGCGCCAGGGCTGAGTACCCAGACTTGCTTGAGTTGCGACATGGTCCGGACTGACATGCAAGTCGTGTCTCATCTCGTATTGCCAGAAGTATAAGCTCAGCTCGTTGTATATGTTCTACATAGAAGATTGTGAGTGGAAATGAGCTGAAAGCTTTTGCGGAGACTACCAGGTAGGTACTGTATTCTACCTTAGCGCCATCCCCATACCCCTTACTCAAGGCACTCGCATCGCGACTACCTTATTCCTCTAATTACACAACACCAACAGCAAAATATAGAAATCTGAATAGATGGAAGACTGTGAGTGAAGATGAGTGAAAAGGTTGAGGAGCACGGTCTGGGGCTGTCACAGCATCACATCGACATACAACATCACACCGATATAGTCACTATCAACAGATCGAGCTAATGGAGACTAGCAGCCTAGCTCGTGTCAAGCCTTGTGAAGCTTTCGCAGGTGCTTGCCGAGACGCAAACGAGGCTGCTTGTCGGAGCTTGTCAGATGCAAGACTTCCATCAAGACTCCACGGAGCTTTCAGCTTGGTATTTTGGAGGCGGCTTCTAGCTTCAACTCCTTTGCATAAACGAGAAAAGCTCCTCGGCTATGATTGTTGTCGCCGACGACAACAACAGAGGTAAGTATAGGGCCAGCCTGAGTTGCAGATCTTCAGTGGGCAAAGGGCCAGCCTGATATCGGAGATATTCTCTACGCTGGAACAGTCTAGACATGGAGAAATTTTGGCTGCAGAAGCGTGGGAGGGGAACCAGCTTCTTCGAGACGTGAAATGTCTGACGCACAACAACCGTGTAAGCAGTCCCAAAATGGGTGAAAAAGAGATGGAGATTGGGGAAATCCAACCAGGATTGTCGGTGCATACCCGCCTCAGTTCGGCGTTGCGCCGCGTTGGTGTCGTGATTCAGCGTTGTGTCGTACGCCGAGTCAGAAAACGACTGGCAATCTCCAAGCACAATCAAGCATTCGCCAACATATCTTGCCTAACTCAGGCACACAACGAGCATGACGCTTACACTCGCCTCTACTGTCACACTGTCCAACTCACCATCAACCACGCAGCCCCGACTCGGATGGGGTTCATGGCCGTCGAAAGGCGAGACGTGCGCCAACTCTGTGCTCACTGCAATCTCTGAAGGCTATCGCCACTTTGATTCCGCGCAGGCTTATAAGAATGAAGAAGCAATTGGCAAGGCTGTAGGGCAGACCAGTGTGCCACGTTCCGAGCTATACCTTACCTCCAAGATCAATGCCAGTCCGCCATTTGATGTGAATGCTGTGTACCAAAGTATTGTGGAAAGTGTCAAGAAGATGAGTGGCGGCAAGGAAGATGCATACCTCGATCTGTTCTTGATTCACGGTGCTGCAGTGGATGGTGGAAAGCATAACAAGATACAATGGCAAGCGCTGGAAAAAGCGTACAAGGAAGGCATTGTGAAGGCCATTGGCGTCAGCAATGCTGGTAAAGGTCTGATTGAGGATATGAAGGAGTATGCACAAGTCTGGCCACCGCATGTCAATCAGATCGAAGTATGCCATTAGACACATTGGCGAGTGACCCGAATGAAGAGCTTAAGCTGACATGCTCGATTTTCTAGCTACATCCTTGGTGTCAACAACCCAAAGCAGTGGCCTGGTGCCACTCCCACCACATCGTCGTGCAAGCATACAGCCCCATCGTGCGAAACAAGAAAGCAGATAACCCCACTCTCAAGTCCAGCGCCGAGAAATACAGCAAGACTCCCGCTCAAATCCTCATTCGCTATGCTTTACAGAAAGACTGGGTACCTTTACCAAAGAGCGACGATCCAGCAAGGATACGTGAGAATGCTTCAGTTTTCGACTTTGAGATTGCTGAGGAGGATATGAAGAAGCTCGATGCGCTCGATCAAGGTCCTGCAGGAGCTATGGACGAAGATGCGTATGCTGTTGCGGATATGGAGATTCCGACCTGAGCATCGTGACTTGACAATGCTACTTTCGAGCGTGTGTTCTACCTCTTGCACTGCGTGATTCTTATGTTTCATGGTGCGTGAGCTCAACTTCCTCAGCTTCCGATGTACTATGATCTATTGGCTGTACAGCGTGACTATACTAGTTAGCTGCCTATCGCAAAGCTCTTTCGAGTACACTGCGGCCAAGCCAGCTCGAACAACCGTAAGAGCATGCCTCTGATATGTCTCGAACAACTGGAAGAGCATGCCTCTGATATGGTTTCTAATCCTTCAGCTGTGCCACATCTCTCTCGCGAAGCTACCTCCAATCGGGTAAATCGGCATGATCATCAAGGATTTCGTCTACTATCACGACGCATGATGCGGAGAAATACTCACAGCAGAAAGATAGCAGAAAGATAGCAGGAAGATAAGAGGGAGACAACAGCCAAGGACCTTCCTTTTTCAAAGAACGCCACAAAGTGTATTATGGTATATGATAACCGTTTTGCTTATCAAGATATGAAACTCAGATCTACACGTTGATGCGTCCCCCAGGTGTATCTGCCGTGAACTTCATACGCATTCTTGCTACTACGGGCTCTCCGAGTTGGGGCCTATCTTGCTCCGAATTGTCATGGTACATGCATGGTGCATGGTGGCGGATTTGGACTTCTTCATTGGGCGTGGTATCAAAGTATACTGATAACACTGATAACCGAAGCGCAATAAATGGTATACATAAGAAATCACTTGGCCACTGTATTTGATGCTCTACTACTTGCTCCTGCTCCTCCCTCGACATTCTTCCATCATCAAAAGATTATTGTCACCTCTCTCTCGTGCTATCACTCTTTCAACATGACGTCCATTGAGATGAAGACGGCCACTGAGATGAAGAAGCCAATCATTGACGAGAAAGATGGTCGAACCTCCGATACAGAAGCCGAACTAGGCACTGTCGAGGAAATTTCGAAAGCTGATGCAGTGGAGGGCGACGATGCCCTTAAGTTCGCCGGAACTCATGCTCACAAGTTTGACGAGGAGTATATGAAGAAGCTTCGACGAAAGATAGTGAGTTACGACTCTCCATCTCTTCTCCGATCAGTTAGGCTGACACTTGAGTAGGACTGGCATATCATGCCCATTCTCATCTTCGTCTATTTCACTCAGTTCTTAGACAAGAACATCCTCTCGTACGCCTCAATCATGGGCTTTCCAATCACTGGTATCCACTACAACGATATCGCCCAGGCATTCTACATGGGATTCCTCATCTGGATGTTCCCTACACAGTATATCGGTCAGAAATTTCCATTAGCGAAATACCTAGGTGTTCACATCATGGTCTGGGGAGTGGTCGTCATGCTTCATGCCGTCTGCAAGGACTTTCCCGGCTTCTACGCTCTTCGCTTCTTCCTCGGTATGCTCGAAGCTTGCGTCTCTCCAACTCTCATCCTTATCGTCTCAATGTGGTACAAGCAGAATGAGCGCGGTTCTCGTATCGGCTGGTTCTACGCTGGCAATCTCAGCACTTCCGTGGTTGGTGGGGGTGTCGCCTATGGTGTCACATTCTACAAGGGTGCTATTGCTCCATGGAAGCTTCTCTACATTGTTCTTGGAGCACTCGCTGTCTTTAATGGAATTATCGTCTTCTTCTTCCTACCGGACTCGCCGATGAATGCCAGATTCCTCAGTCACGAGGAGAAGATCGCTGCTCTAGAACGTGTTAGACTGGACCAGGCTGGAACTCACAATAAGAAGATAAAGAAGGACCAGATCATCGAGACCTTCAAGGATGCTAGGACATGGGTTATGTTCTTGATCATCATGTGTGTCGGCGTGCCAAATGGTGGCGACTCTGCTTTCAGCAACATCATCACTAAGTCATTCGGCTGGACTTCAAGACAGTCACTACTTCTCAACATGCCGCGCACTGCTATTGGAGGATTTGCAGTCGTCGCAGGTGGTTATCTATCCGACCGCATCAATGATCGAATGACGCTGGTCTTGCTCTTCACCATCCCCACACTCGTTGGTATGATTATCCAGGTTGCTGTTCCAGCCAATCAATACAAGAGCCATAAAGGCCTGCTCCAATTCGCGTCATTGTTCTCCAACCTGTCGGCACCTGCTTTCCCACTCTGCTACGCTTGGAACGCTTCAAATGCAGGCGGCCACACCAAGAAGGTCACAGTCAATTCTTTTACGCTTTTTACCTTTGGAGTCGGGTCTGTTGTTGGCACATACATCTTCCTTCCAGCACAAGCACCCGCCTACATTCCCGGAAAGGCTGCCATCGTCGCCTTGACTCTTCTACTCATGATTCTATGTGTGGTCATGTGGTGGTTGAATATCAGACTGAACAAGCAGAAGTTGGCGGCGCAGCAGAAGCTTATTGAGGAGAATAACTGGACTCCAGAGGATGTCGAGAAGGAGAAGGAGAAGGCTGCGTTCCAGGATAGCACTGATCTGAAAAATGTTTGGTTCATGTACACGAAGTAGTGTGCTGGAAGATGGATGACTGGATGGATTGGCAGGCGGACTGATATGAGTAATGACACACCCCGCAATACTTCGTGTCGAGTGCACTGTGGGCACTCACGTAGGACGCTTCGCTACGACAATAAAAGCAAGCTTGCCTTTCACTACCGCTCACGTATCTATACGGAAAGTCCCTCAAAACCTAAAGATGATGGGATGGCACTGCGCCGACGTATGGTAACTGAGTTTTCTTCTTTATTCCGCTTCCGTTATCTTGCAACACCAACACATTGACTGCTTCTGTTATTGTGCTGTCAGAACTTATTTCGCTCGTTGTGGAACAAAAACACTCAAACAAGCTTACACTGTCGCCATCGCAAAAATTTCCTTTCAGTTTAACATGCTTGATCTCAGCAGCTAAGCTCGACGCTGTATACCACAGCAGTGCATAGCAGAGGAAGAACTTGAGTCACAAATCTAATGAGACACAATGGTCTCTTTTACAGAACTACCCGCTGAGATTCTAATCGATATCGCCAAACACCTGCACCGCGATGAGTTCTTAGGCCTACGTGCCAACACCTCTGCCCTTCGCTACCTCTGCAAGTCCTGGTACAACGCCCCCAAGGCCGTGAACAAGCTCCGGGGAGCTCACCACACCATCACAACAGACTATCCTATTTTTCAAGACTATTGCAGACCGGGGTGGGTATCGGATTCTAGAAATCACTTCCTTGGGTGGAGCGGGTTCGGGATCCTCAGCTGGAGCGTGGCCTGGAACTCGAACTGGCATTGTCAGACGAAAAAGGCGTTGCGCTGTGAAGAGGAAGTCGAGTATATCAGGGAATGTGTCGACACGCTTGAACTTGCGACAGGTGACATATGACCACGATGACCGCGATGATCGCTCGACAGCCACACCCGATACTAGTATAACACAACCCGCATCGAATGTGAGGATGGGAAGAGCCGATGATCATTACCGCGCTCGCCGTGTGATGAACCATCTGGAACTGTGTCTTCTTGACTTTCACTGGATACGCGATAAAATCAAGACCTTCAAATTCGTTGCGCCTGCAACGTGCCCTGGTCCGTCTCATGAGGGTTAGACTAACGAATGGGGTGGTGAATTGGTCGATGGGGGAGAGTTGAATGAATTACTCAGACTGCGACAGCTGCAGTTTTGTCAAAACAGAACGACACTTGTCATCGATGTCTCTTGACACGCGATTCCAGCCCAAAGACCACACGACTGCACGTACCGACCATGATTGGCGTGTTCAACACTGGTATGGCTTTGATGGACGCCTTCATGTCTGTGCAGTATTGAGATTGATGTTGGAACGCCTTCGGTTGAAGCGAATGTACGTCAAGATGCCAGTGATGTGTGGAAAAATCCTGGCAAAAGAGAGTCAGGCAGTAAGACACCAGGGATATACTCCAGGATTTCAGGTATATGGCACTGAAGTCCCTGTTTCGCCGTTTAGTGCCTTTGAGACACCGAAGGAGCTGATCATTGACTGCATACTCGACCCCATCAAGACGGACAAGAGCCCAGACGGCAATTCTACTCTTATAGCGGAAATCACCGGAGCGTCGGGTTATGCACTTACATCTTGGTGTTGCGATGACCCTCTGGCTCGGACACTTGACGTCTTTGATGCTACGTCACTCGAGCATTCAAGTTCACATGCTTTCGACGACATTTCGAAGTGGGCTGCTTCAAACTTGCTTCTTATGCAGAGCATCGAGGTGCTGAGGGTCACAGGATGGGACGTGGAGAGAAAGGAGGACGAACGTCTACGCGTGAGATATCTGGTTAACGACACCGATGATGCGTTGCAGGAGATGGCGGCGCCGGAGTGGAAGAAGTGGTTGTAGGCTGCAGCGGTAAGGTAGCATAGTCGATGGACAGCTATTAAGCCGTAAATGTTCGTTTTCAGATGTACCAATATCGACCTTTGGTTTGAAGAGCTGACGGTACTCTTACTTTGATGCATCGGGGCATGTTTTAGTATAACGAGGGCGATATTATGCTTGTTCATCAAGTTCAATGGTGTTTTTGCAGATGTGTTATGATAGATATTTAGTCACAGTCGCAGAAACGAAGAGTTCTTCTCTATATTTATCACATATGACACCCTCCCTTCGTGCCTCCTTGCTTCTTTTATAACCTGCTCTTGGCCTGTTCTGATCACTTTCCTGCACCCCAGTATCGAATCTCTTCACTCATCACGTTACCATCATACATCTTGCAGCCAATCATTGTTTCGATGGCTTCTGTCAACAAGGCCTCGCATGGAGCTAATCCTCCTCAAGGACACATCAACGTTGCATGGTTTGATGCTAAAAGAGCCAAATACTCAGCGTCTTCCGAGAATGAGACCTTGCGCGCCATCGTCCGCGAAGAGATTGATGCTCTGCAATTATTTTACGACCGTGATGTGAAGTCGACGGCCGCTGAAATCGCCCGTAAAATCACTCGACCCATTTCGACTTCGCCTGTCCCGGCCCTCGGCACATACTCTGACGAGACTGTGGCGCTTATCACTTTGTGGCATGTGCTGCGAGAGGCACTTGTGGAGTGGCCATCTTCATACGAGTCTGATATCTTAAATATTTTGAGCGCAATTGGCCAACTTCCCAAATCAGTTCAAATTCACAATGGCGAAGCCACTGATGCCGAGACCGGGACTCAGCCACTGATTTGGGATACTTTTCCCTACTTCAGCTTCGTATGGAGCGAATCTATGCCCGAACCGTCTACTGGAAGACTATCTCAGGAGGAGTACGCTCGCCAAAGAGTTATCGAGGCTCGATTGAAAGCTACCAGAGTCTTACATTAAGCAACCTTCGGGTGTGCAGTCAGATTAGCGAAAAGATTGTCCGGTGGGATGGCGAACAGTAACGATATCTTTAATGCGACACTCTTGACCGTTGCCGCTACTGGGATACCAGGTAGTAGCAGCAATATGAATCACAGCGAGTACAAAAGACTATCTTTGACAGTACCATTTCCTGCTTCCGGCGGATTATGACGTTAGTGTTCAGGTGCTGCTTAGTTTTGCCAGATAAAAGCGTCTGATTCTTTTGGCCACTCTTGTCAGACAGAGTTGGGGCGCTCTTGTACCTCCAAGCTAGGATATCCAAGCTAAGATATTCTGGTGCGTATAATTCATCAAGTTCCAAATAAGTTCTGCCATAGGTCTAACATATTACAAGCGAACTGTATAAACTGCTTATACACACCACTTACCTCTAGACAGTACACACAGAGTAGGGTCGTAGTTGGGATCAACAGTCCGACTCAGACAAAGATCCCGTTACACCCAATTTCCTCGCATCAGGACTACTCATGTATAAGACACTTCATTGAAAACAACACTATGTCTTGATCAGCACATACCAAGCTGTTGGTACACGCACAACTCACAATCCGAGAACATCAATCTCAATGAAGGAAGTTGGTTGCGCATTCAGACGCGATGTTGAGACCTCCCCAGTCGCAACATAGCCGATTGGCCCGACTGATGCACAGTAGCAAATGACCCAGAGCAAAAGAAACGCGAGGGCGGCCTTGTCCGCTGCGGCTGATCTAAAGCAGCCAGATGTGGCAAGACCAATGTCAGATACACACGTCAGAAAGCAATCTACCTTCTACTGGACCAGGCGCCTTGCAGCACTATTTCTACTTTGGCGGACGACGCATGGTTTGTGGACGTGGAACCTGCACTTGCCAGGAGGATGATAGCAATGAGACATTTGATAGCTGGTGTGGAAACAGTGTGGACGAGAGATTTATGATGTTGGTCATGTGCAACGCTCTAGATGATGGTTTTATGGATGTAGTAGATGGGGTCGAACATCTTTAATAGTAATGACTTTTGAGAAAGTTAGACAGTATAGTACACGTCTAGTTTTTTGCGTTTATTTTACATCTTCATCTCATGTTTCAACTTACATCACACTCACGCCTTACTTTTACACCCTCGATCCCTACCTATCTCGGTATATCATATATAGTTTCAATCATATATTAATCCGTCTGGAATGCTATTCTATATCCCATTTCCAGTCGCAACATCTTCTATTAACAAGCTCTTCATCCCATTTAAACCATCCCACATCTTCGCCTCCTCAAACCGTACTCCATCCATCACATCCTCCGCAAACGCAACAACTTCGTACTCTTGTGCAGGACCATCAACCGAATACACCATTGTCGCCAAAGCAAAGCGATCATTGGCAAAAACTTCGCAAACATCACCATCAAAAATGATTCGAAGACGCAGCTTCTCCAAAACTTCCTCCTCTTTCGACCCAGACTCACGCGTGTAGAAAAGAGTGAAGGGGCCTTGCTCGGGACAATTGTTAAAGTTCTTGGTCGAGACTGATTCGTTGCGAGCGACTTTAATCGTTTCCTTGGCCAAATCGAAAGAGATTGTGCTGCGGATGCGTTTGCTGCGGGTGTTGCGGATGTGGAAACCGACAGAGGAACAGCTTTTTTCTGTCAAGATGATCGTGGCTTGTAGTTCCCATGCTGGCTTTGTTAGCCGACCGGATACAGCAGAGGTTGGTGTCGAGGAGGATAGAGATATTGGTTGAGACTCGAAGAATTCATGACAGCTTTGTTGCAGCTGGTTGAGTTCTTCAATAGGCCGGATACCGAGTGTGTGAAGTTGTTTCAATCCATCCTCAACCTCGCCTGCTTCAACTTCAAAGCAAGTAACCTCATTGAGAGGACTGTTCAACGCCCTCGTGACGCTTGAGATGGTGAGGAGGAAGAGCTCACGAGGCAACGCAAGAGCGCCATTCCAGCCTTGAACTGCGGCATGCTCGGGTGTGGCATCTTCTTCGGGAATCCAACCATACACTACACGTCTGTTGGTGCGTGGGTCATGGAATGAATTCGCAGCGTAGTAGGAACCGTGATCAAGGAAGCCTCCAGCCTTGTAGCTGATCTTGATGTCTTCTTTGTCATTGTCATCCTTTGAGCATGTGACATCGCCAGACATCCACAATTGTGCTCGCACTGTACGTCCGGGACAGCCTGGAGGAGATGGATGCTCGGATACATGTTTTCGCTCCACATCACCCTCCGCACCAAGGATGAGAAAGTGCTTCGACGTCGCATTGTTGGACAAAGTCATAAAATTGGTGCACTCCCAATTCATGCCGTAGTTGCCGCTCCAGTGCTCAGACGGTTGAAACCTGGCAGACGGAGTGACGAGTGGTCCCAGGTACTCGAATTCACCAATATTGTCATATGTAGTAGCATAAAGAAAACTCGTGGGCCCCGCATCCTGCATTCCTCCCGAGATGATGCTATAAAGCATCTTCTCCTTAGTCCCTCGGAGCTCATCCAGCACCTCCCAAGGCGCAATATACGGATCGCGAAATCCCGACACTTGAACGTCCTCGGGCTCACCTTTGATAATGGGGTTATGCGGAGACTTTTGCCACGTCCGACCACCGTCAGTAGATGTAGCTGCGGACAGACCGGCTGCATCTCGTGGATAAGGTGGAGTGGTCCAGTGGAAAGGCAGCTGTCGGATTGAGGAATAAAATACGGTCAACTCTTTTGCTCCCTTTTCGACTGGCAGGAAACATCCAGTAAAGACGCCGGCTGCATCATACTCTTCGTCTCTTAAAAGTACCGGGCGCTTGGAGCCTCGTGTCCATACAAGGAGATCGGGGCTGGTCACATGACCCCAGGACATGTTTCCCCATTCGCAGCTATAAGGATTGCCTGTTTGAGTGGTCAATGATTACTGCACACAAGTTGAGAATAAAATTGCTGTAAGCGTGAAGATGACCTTACACTGGTAGAAGAGGTGATATAATCCTGTTTTTGGGTCATAACCTGGTGCACAGGGGTCATTTATCCAAGAGTGATCGGTAATGTGGAGGCTAGGACGAGGTTGCTTTGTAGCGACATGGTTGTTTGTCTGTGCGCCGTCATTGACATGGTCGTTGTGTAGAGACATGATGATAATTGATTGATGGATGGCACGCAAGAATAATGAAGATGAATGTCTAGTCTTGATGGATGATAATAATAATCCAAACAAGGCAATATAATCTCATAAGGAAGTCAATTCTTTTCTTCTCTAGTATTATTGTGACGCCGAGTTTGAAGACGTCTACCTGACAGGCTTAGATTGGAATAGTTCAATAATTGTGACCAAGTGAAATCGAGTCCATGATACAATTGCAACGAACCGCGGGGCGTATGGCATCAATAACGCGTGAGGGATGTGTTTGGAGACTCCGCGTCCCTTAGGAGTAGATGGTAGACGTTCATCGGCTATGGCGGAGTCGCGGAGAACTTCGACACTGCTCCGCGTTATCAAGATCGAAAAAAGGTCCAAGGGTTCAAGCTAACCAAACCCCTCGAAAAACTGTCTTGGCAGCGCGTTGTATTGCCGGGTGCCCGCGGAAACCCTTTTGTCTTCCGCTACCACATGTCTAAGCCTTTCAAAGCACCGCGGACAACTAGCCGCTCATACAAGAATCTCTGAAGTGGTCAGGTGTTACTCCTATTGATTATTGATTGATTCTAGCGGAAGTCTACGATGTTCCGCATTAAGCTGCTGCCTTGGTCTGCCCCTCATCTGCCCCTCGCCCCTCATCCTCTCACCCTTCAGCTTCGCATCTCATCTGCCCCTCCACCCCTCTGCTATAAGAGACACCGCACGACTGTCTCAGTCTTCACATCTTCGCATCTCATTGCATTCCTTTCAATCATTATTGCTTCGTCAAACACATCCTCTTCAATCACTGTTTTCTAATCATTGACTCTTCTCTTCTTCCACTTTCCCCTCATATTACATACACCTCATTCCAAAGATGCTCGGTAATGACTTGATGGGTGCTGCGGCACAGCGAAAGACTGTCCGAACTGCTCGTGTCTCAAGTTACGACCAATCCGGCCTCAACGAGGATGCCTTTGTTGTGCTGCCTGGACAGACGGCCGTGCTTGCTGACATTGAAGGACCCGGCACCATTACACACTTGTGGTTCGTGCAGACATGTCGTCGAATCCTCGGCCCCGGCTTGATCCCTTACTCCAAGTCTGGCGTCGCCATGATGGAAGTGCACAACGCCTTGGGTCTGAACTACGAGGTCAACGACCCAGACTACTACCGCAAAGTCATCATCAAAATGTACTGGGACGACTCCGAAACACCCAATGTTCTCGCACCCATCGGCGACTTTTTCTGCCTTGGTCATTCCATGGCGGCCAACTTCCAGTCCCTTCCTTTTACCGTGTCCGTCAAACCTTCCGAGGAGAAAAAGTACGGTGGTGCCGCGGCTTTCAACTGCTACCTGCCAATGCCCTTCAACAAGCGGGCCCGCATCGAAATCGAAAACCAAAACGACGCAGCTTACATTCAATACTTTTACATCGACTACGAACTCCAACCCAAGCCCTTTGACACCAAAGACCTCCTCTACTTCCACGCACACTGGCGCCGCGAAAACCCCACCAATGGCTGGGCGCCAGCAGACATCCAGACCAACTCTCTCGAAACCCAGGTCAAAAACCTCGACGGCAAAGACAACTACGTCATCCTCGAAACAGAAGGCGCCGGCTCCTACATCGGTTGCAACCAATCCGTCGCGCACTTCCAGGGCACTTGGTGGGGCGAAGGCGACGACATGATCTTCATCGACGATGACACCTGGCCTCCATCCATGCACGGCACCGGCGGCGAAGACTACTTCAGCCAAGGCTGGGGCATGCAGAAAAACTGCTACCCCTTCGCAGGCACCATCATCCACGAAGAAGACGTCCCAAACCACCAAGTCTCCTACCGCTGGCACCTACCCGACCCCGTTCGCTTCAACAAGAAAATAAAAGTCACCATGGAATCAGGCCACGCTAACCACCTCCGTGACGACTGGTCCACCACCGCCTACTGGTACCAAACCCTCCCGGGCCCCAAACTTGACATTCTCCCCATGGAACAGCGCATCCCCCGCAAACCCCAGTTCCCAGGCGAGTCGGAAAACGTGCCTGCCCCTGATGTCAGCAAGCTCGACGAAACTAGACAAGCTATGATCAAGCAGAGACAGGAACGCTATGATGCGTTTGTCAAGGACCGCAATGAGTGGCTTGCGAGAAGAGCGGCGGATAGTGAGAAGAGGGCGGAGAATAACAAAAAGGTCGCTGCCGATATTCGGGCTCGTTTCATGGCTAGTTTGGAGTGAGAGTGAGAGGTGATTTTCTTTTGTTTTTTTCTTCTTCTTGGATCTATGACTTGAGTGAAGAATAGAGGAGAGAGAAATGAGTTTGGGCGGGAAATGCTGGAAGGAAAGAAAGAAGTGTGTTGTGTGTGTGTATGTCATCTAGGTGAGAGGAAGAATGTTGGCTTGAAAGAAAATAAAAAAAATCAATATAAAGAAATTTATTTATTCTGTAAATAAATATGAAAACTATAGATATAGTCTTATCCTCCCTCCCTTATCTCGTCTTCACTCTCACAGCTTGTTCTTGTTCTTGTTCTTTTCCTTTTCTTTAATTTCTCTTTCTTTCTTTCAATCTCTTTCCTTCCTTTTCTCACACCCTCTCTCTATTATAATAGAATATCTCCCTCTCTTATAATAGAATATCTCCCTCTCTCGTAACCCTTTTTTTAACACGTTGATCCGTTCGTCCTCCCAAATCTCGGTATGTTTGTTTGTTCTGATCTTTCACTCTACTCCTATTTTTTCAACCTCTTTCTTTGAATCCCTTCTCTCTCTTCTTCTCTTTACTTTCCCGTAAACTTTCCGTTTCCTACGCCTTTTTCTTTACCTTTCCTCCTTGCTTTATCGCTTATTATCTCTACTCATACATCTCTCTCTACTTCTTGTCCTTTGGTTTTTTATTTTTTTTAAGCTACGTCCTTTGGTTATTGTTTTTTGTTTTAGCTACAAACGTTGCCTATTTTGTTTGCTTTGCTTTGCTTACTTGCCTTTCTTATTTGCACTATAGTAGCTCTTTGAATCTTAAAATGAAAATAAAAGATGTAGGATGCAAATAAACAACGCAAGGTGAAAAGATAGCAAAAAGTGTAGGAATCCTAAATCTCCCCTTAGATACTTGAGTATCAACATATACTTAGTCACAAGTTGCAATGACATGCAACCTTACTCCTTTGTTATTAATAATATAAGACAAAGGATCTGGCAGGGAAAATCTTTTACGCATATAATTTCCAGAAACCTACTTCGAAAAAAAAAGTTCAACCCCAGTAATAATATGTGTATATCCAAAACCAATCCTACTCATTTTAGCCATACACTTTGATACAATTCTTCAACCCCCCAACGTGTTATGAAGAAGAAAAGTCAAGGAAAAAATCACTCCTTGCCGGTCGCAGCGAAATGGGTTTCCAACTCAGTTTCGGACTCAATCCGTGCAGCCATAATCTCACGAGCTCTGGCTTTGAAATGGCGAGGCTTGACTCCTTGTGCGTATAGTTCGTCCATGATTTCGAAGGGGACACCCTGTTTCGAAGATTTGAGATTAGCAAAAGTAAACGTGATGAATGTGACAAGGGAGAAATTCGTTTGGCAGATAGAATAAAGACTGACCTTGGTTTCGGGGTAGAGCAAATAACCACCAATGGCGGCAATGGAGCCAGTGAATAGGAAAATGAAACCGACTTTGCCGCCGAGGTTACCAGCGTCAGGATTAATCTATCAAAATTGCTTTTGTATTAGCTAACAGTCATAAAGTCTGAAGAGGTTTGTGTTGACAGTGTTGGATAAAAACGTACCATGTATGGAATGGTAAACTGCATAATAAGACCCCAGATGGCATTGGTAATGGTAATCCATCCTTGCGTGGCACCACGGAGACGTTGTGTAGCAATTTCAGAGGCCAAGACGAAACCTGTTGCTCCAATGGACACTTGAAACAAAATGGCCCAACAGTAAATAAATGCCACAATACCCCAACTTGCCTTGGACTGGTCGGGAATGCAACCCATGATGCCGATGAGGAGAAGGATGAAGCAAAGAGCGAATTGTGGCCAGACAATCAAGTCCCGACGACCGATAATTTCTGAAAGAGGAAATGCTGCGCAAGAGCTGAGCAACATGACAATGTACAACACGACGGAAGCTATAAAAAAGTTTTGAACGTGGATTAGATCCAAGAAATATGTCGCATAACCAATAACAAAGGTAGCGCCGATTGCCTATAGTCATAGCAGGTATTAGTAACAAAAAAAATTCTTACAGCTTGACCATCTATGGATCATACATACCTGTTGAGCACTAGCAGCAAAGACGGCAGTAAAAGTTCTCTTTCTGTTTTGCTTGCTGAAACATTCTGCCTCGGCAGCAAGGTTGATGCCGAGGAATTTGCCCGACGAATGCTTTGCGTCAAGATCGCCTTGGAGCGTGGTCGTGGTGCGGATTTCCTCCTGGATGCGATGAATTTCAGTGTCGTAGAAGGATTCCTCCTTGAAACCAAAGGCACTGCGAAGAGCCTTTTTCGCCGCAATGAGCTTGCCTTCGCGAATCAGCCAGTAAGGGCTTTCTGGGAAAAACGGCCATCCAGAAACCAAGATCAGGGGGAAAATGTACATGCCCACGACCGGCGTCCACCATTGCCACTTGGTGTTGATATGACTGCTACCGAAACTCAACAAGACGATTAAGAACTGACCCAAGACGATACTGGTATTGAAGAAACAGAGGAAGAAACCACGCAGCTCTGGTCTACAGACCTCGCCGATCCAGAGTGGAGTAATCGTGAACATCATACCAATCGCAATACCGTTGACACCACGACCAGCGAGATGTACTTTCCAGTCCTTTGCCAATTGTTGGAGGAGAATACCAGCGACGGAGATGAAGGCGGCAACAAGAATTCCAGGCTTTCGACCATATTTTTCCAGGAGAGGTGCAAAGATGAACGTTGCTCCGATTTCACATGCAGGGGCGATACTGTTCCAGGCCGAAAGATAGACGGCCGGGATGAGATAAGAGCCATCTGATTGAAGGACACCGAACTGCTGTTGGAATCGAGGGAGAGCGGCAAGTTGACCACCAGCGACAATGTCGAAACCTGTTTTAGCCTGGTTTTAGTATTTGGGTTGGGGAGTTGCGAGTTGTTGCGATGACATGTGGTGACCATACCTTGCATGATTACACCGCTAGAAATCCACAATGCCCAAAATGCGAATCGGGTTTGCGAACGGAGGATGCGCCATTTCTGGTCGGGATTGACGACAGAATAGTCGACCCTTTTTTATAAAGTCAACGGCATCAGTCTTGCAAGTCTGAGGGTATAACATTGCCAGAGAAAGAAAAGCAGTATGGTATGGTATGGTACTCACCCGTCGATGAGAGTCATTGTGAGACAAGTAAGAAGACTGGTAGCTTTGTAGTGCGGTGTAGGATCAGGTGTTGTCGAATGGAAAGCGGAATGGCTTTTAATGTTGTTGTTGTTGTTGTTGTTGTTGTTGTTGTTGTTGTTGTTGTTGTTGTTGTTGTTG